>JAEEGL016626964.1_pt1 | contig 23204 bp, 17 predicted proteins | sample 9134231 | NCBI WGS metagenome assembly JAEEGL01 (sample SAMN16246548, study PRJNA631951) | gut metagenome | biome: gut microbiome; feature: rumen; material: fiber-attached | host: Bos | place: Iran: Karaj | collected 2018-10
TCTAGTTTTTTTATTATCGTTACTGGCTCCAAATCGGCTCCAAGAATTTATGCAAATATAAATAATGGGTGGAATAACTAAATAAAAGTGCCGTAAAATCAATAAAAACACACACGAGCAACCATGAAATTTTAGATGGAGCTTCCGTGAAGGTGGACGTACTGTAGGTTCAGGAAGAGTTGCTACTGTCATCGAGTAATGAGTAGTCAGCTACGAGAATAACTAATAAACATAAAACATCCGAGACAAGTTTACTTGTCTTCGGATGTTTTTTTGTTTATTAATTAGGCGACAGCCTCACGATAGTTCTTGCGCTTGCCGCAAGAACGGAGTTATTCTCGTAGCTTTTATTTTTAATTGTATTTTCCCATACTCTCCCTGTATAATAGGCTCATAGGGGGATATTATGAGAAGGTACATCCGGATTTGTGCAATACTTATTATGTGCGGTATGCAGATGGTGGCATGCGGATTTCAAAAACCGGCTACCAATAATGGTGGTGAAATATCCGTAGATGTAATCACTCCCGAGGAAGCGGCCGTATCGGAGGAAACAGAATTAAATGAATCCTTAAGTGAAGAAGTCCCGGATGAGACTGCATCGGATGAATCCGAGGCTATGGAGGAGAATCATCACCTGGTGGTAATCGACGCCGGACACCAGCAAAGCGGAGATTTTAGTAAGGAACCCATCGGACCCGGGGCCTCAGAGACAAAGGCAAAGGTGGCAGGCGGAACCAAGGGCGTAGTTAGCGGCTTAAAAGAATACGAGCTGACTTTGGCAATTGCATTGAAATTGCAGGCAGAACTGGAATCCCGCGGATACGAAGTCATTATGTGCCGTACCACCAATGATGTGAATATCAGTAACAGCCAGCGAGCACAGATAGCCAATGACGCCAATGCAGATGCGTTTATTCGTATTCATGCCAATGGCTCGGAGAATTCCGGGGCAAACGGAGCAATGACTATTTGCCAAACGGAAAATAATCCGTATAATGGCAGTCTGTTCGAAGACAGTTACAGATTATCGGAATGTGTGCTTGATTCCTTGGTGGCTTCTACAGGATGTAAGAAAGAATACATTTGGAAAACAGATTCCATGAGTGGAATTAATTGGGCCAATGTTCCCACTACCATTGTAGAGGTGGGGTATATGACAAATCCTACAGAAGACCAAAAGATGGCCACGGAAGACTACCAGACCTTGATTTCTCAGGGAATAGCAGATGGGATAGATGCATATTTTTTAAATGAATAAGAATAGGAATTATTCATGAGAATATAAAAAATCCAGAGTGTGCCAGCTCTGGATTTTTTATTTGTATTGGAGAATTTACAAATTACATAGTATAATGAGGGCGTAGTGTAAAACGCGATAGTACACGAGGAGAAGAATATGATAATTAACATCGATCGTACCTGTGGAAGCCATGGCACAGAGATAGCAAGAAAAGTGGCTGAAAAAATGGGATTGCAGTTAATAGATGATGTATACATTGTGAATAAGGCCAAAGAAAAAGGAACCTATGAGCAACTAGACCAGTATTTTACAAACCCGGCTTCCGATGTGCTCTTGTCTTTGGATTTGGATTTGGACGGGGAAGAACACGGGGAATTTTTGAATCAGGTTTTGGAACTCATGCCGGAGGATGGCTTTGTGGCTGTGGGAATCTGTGCAAATCATTTGTACAGAAACAAAGGAGCGCTGTCCGTATTTTTGACTTCCAATAAAGCAGATCAGATACAAACGGTGTTAAAAGAAGTGGATGGTCTGGAAGATGAGGACGATGCCAAGGATTATATTCGCCAGCTAAACGGGCGCAGACGACTTCTCCATGAAGCATTTACCGCTGAGCCTTGGGGAGATCCGTCCAAGTATGATATTTGTTTGAATGTATCTACCTGCGGCATAAACGAATGCGCGGAAGGTATTGTTATGGCGGCAACGGTGCTGTTAAAGAGATAAGAAATTCTAAAGAAATTATTAAATTATTAAAAATTTATAAATTTTGTTAGCACTCTATTGACTTGAGTGCTAACAGGGTGTATAACATAGTCAGAAAGAGAAAAAAGAAATCGACTTTAAGAAATGATGAAAAAGAAAGCTTCGATTCTTTCAACTCTTACTCAGTTTTAAAAATAAATGTATTTTATAAAAGGAGGAATGACTTATGTTAGTACCTAGTATTTTTGGAGAAAGTTTATTGGATGATTTCTTTGATTACCCTGAGAAAAGTTTTTCCTTCCGCACCAGCAATGCGAATGGACTTATGAAGACAGATATCAAAGAAAACGAGCATGGCTTCGAAGTAAGCATCGCTCTTCCGGGTGTTAAAAAAGACGATATTGAGATTGAGTTAAAGGATGAGTATTTAACCATATCCGCTACTTCTAACATGAAGAATGATAAAGAGGATAAGAAGTCAAACTACATCCGCAGAGAACGCTACTATGGTAGCTGCAGCAGAAGCTTTTATGTAGGCGATGCAGTTACAGAAAACGACATTAAAGCCTCTTATGAAGACGGAATCCTTACATTGGATATCCCGAAGGTTGAAAAGAAGCCTGAGCCGGAAGTTAAGAAATTAATTCCGATTATGGGATAATCTGATTTAGGATGAAATGACACTTTGATCCCCTGCAAGATAATTGCAGGGGATTTTTGAAGAAAAAGTTGAGGAGATTTTGGAAGACGACAGGAGGTGAAGGAATATGAATATACAGAAGTTTACCCAGAAATCCATCGAGGCCATTAATGCCTGTGAAAAACTGGCATATGATTACGGAAACCAGGAAATCGAACAGGAGCATTTGCTTTTGGCTTTGCTGCAACAGGAAGACGGACTGATTCCGAAGCTGATTGAAAAGATGGAAATCAATCTGCCCTATTTTACAAATGATGCCATTTCTATGGTGGAGGCTCGTACCAAGGTGAGCGGCGCAGGTCAGGTGTACATGGGCAAATACTTAAACGATGTGCTGATTCACGCTGAGGATGAAGCAAAGAGTTTTGGAGACGAGTATGTATCTGTAGAGCATTTATTCCTTTCACTGATTAAAAAGCCGAATTCTGCAATTAAAGCAAAGTTTAAAGAGTTTGGTATTACAAGAGACAGATTTCTACAGGCGCTTTCAACCGTCCGTGGAAATCAACGTGTGACAACAGATAATCCGGAAGCCACCTTTGATGCTTTGGAAAAGTACGGCTATGATATGGTAGAGCGTGCCAGAGATCAGAAGTTGGACCCGGTCATCGGACGAGATGCGGAGATTCGAAATGTGATTCGTATTTTATCCAGAAAGACTAAGAACAATCCGGTGCTAATCGGTGAGCCCGGTGTTGGAAAAACTGCGGCAGTAGAAGGTCTGGCCATGCGTATTGTGGCAGGAGATGTGCCGGATTCTTTAAAGGATAAACGGCTTTTTGCTTTGGATATGGGATCTTTAGTGGCAGGTGCCAAGTACCGTGGTGAGTTTGAAGAGCGTTTAAAGGCGGTATTGGACGAGATTAAAAGTTCTGAGGGAGAAATTATTCTCTTTATCGATGAGCTGCATACTATCGTGGGAGCCGGAAAGTCCGAGGGTGCCATGGATGCGGGTAACATGTTAAAACCAATGCTTGCTCGTGGCGAGCTTCACTGTATCGGTGCCACCACCTTGGATGAGTACCGGGAGTATATAGAAAAGGATCCTGCCTTGGAACGTCGTTTTCAGCCGGTTATGGTGGATGAGCCTACGGTAGAGGATACCATTTCCATTTTGCGAGGCATCAAGGAACGCTATGAAGTTTTCCATGGTGTAAAGATTACGGATGGAGCTTTGGTGTCTGCAGCGACGCTGTCCGATCGTTATATTTCCGACCGATTTCTTCCGGATAAGGCCATTGATTTGGTGGATGAAGCTTGTGCTTCCATTAAGACGGAGCTGGATTCCATGCCGGTGGAATTGGACGAGTTGAACCGCAAGGTCATGCAGTTGGAAATCGAAGAGACGGCGCTGAAGAAGGAAAACGACAAACTTTCCAAAGAACGTTTGGAAGCTTTGCAGGAAGAACTGGCGGAACTGCGAGACGAGTTAAACAATAAAAAAGCCAAATGGGAAAACGAGAAAAATGCGGTGGCAAAGGTTTCCGAACTACGTGAGCAGATTGAGGATGTGAAAAAGGAAATTTCCTTGGCACAGCAGAAGTATGATTTGGAAAAAGCCGCGGAACTGCAGTACGGTCGTCTGCCGAAGCTGGAAGAAGAACTGGAACAGGAAGAGAAAGCCGTAAAAGAGAGGGAAATTACCATGGTGCGTGAAAGCGTCACCGAGGAAGAAATCGCAAAAATTATTTCCCGTTGGACCGGTATTCCTGTGACTAAGTTAAATGAAAGCGAGCGAAATAAGACCCTGCATTTAGACGAGGAACTGCATAAGCGTGTCATTGGTCAGGAAGAGGCGGTACAAAAAGTAACGGAAGCCATTATCCGATCCCGTGCGGGCATCAAGGATCCCGGCAAGCCCATTGGCTCCTTCCTGTTTTTGGGACCTACCGGTGTAGGTAAGACGGAACTGGCAAAGACTCTGGCGCTGGCTTTGTTTGACGACGAGAACAACATGGTGCGAATCGATATGAGTGAATATATGGAAAAGTATTCCGTATCCCGTTTAATCGGAGCGCCTCCGGGATATGTGGGCTATGACGAAGGGGGACAACTGACGGAAGCGGTTCGCAGAAAACCTTATTCTGTGGTGCTTTTCGATGAAGTGGAAAAGGCCCATCCGGATGTATTTAATGTGATGCTTCAGGTTTTGGATGACGGACGTATCACCGATTCTCAGGGACGTACCGTAGACTTTAAAAATACCATTATCATAATGACGTCCAATTTAGGTGCATCGGACTTGTTGGAAGGAATTGACGAGAACGGAAACATTTCTTCTGATGCGGAAGATATGGTAATGGCACAGTTGCGCGGAGCCTTTCGACCGGAGTTTTTAAACCGACTGGATGAGATCATTCTCTTTAAACCGCTGACAAAGGAGAACATCGGAAATATTGTGACCCTTCTTTTGGAAGAGTTAAATGAGCGGCTTTTGGATAAGGATATTAAGGTGGAATTGTCCGATGAGGCAAAGACATTTGTAATCGACAACGGCTATGATCCAAACTATGGTGCGCGACCGTTGAAGCGTTACTTACAAAAGTACGTGGAAACCATCGCCGCTAAAGTCATCCTTTCCGGAGAAGTCGGTATGGGAGATACCATATTAATCGACTTGGAAGACGGTCGTCTCTACGGCTCAATTAAATAAAGGAGACAGGGGGACGGTCCTGTGTCTCAGATTTCATAGAAATCGAAGACACAGAACCGTCCCCCTGCCTCTTTTTTGGATAAAACGTTGAATTTGGGGGTGCGGCGCATTTATTCATTTGGTATAATGATGCGAGGATGAGAAATATGGAGCCAAATATGAAAAATATTTTTAAAAGATTATCTATTATATTTACCTGCTTTGTGCTTTTGCTTTCCGCAGTTCCTGTGAGTGCTGCCGGGAATAAATCCGACGAGGGGCAGACGAAAAAAGTACGAGTTGGGTGGTACATTTCAGAACATTTTCAGGAAGAGGATAAATCCGGAAATCAAAAAAGCGGTTATTCCTATGAATATCTTCAGGCGGTGGCAAATTATACCGGTTGGGAATATGAATATGTTTCCGGCAGCTGGTCCGAGTTGTACGATGCCTTTTTAAAAGGAGACATCGATGTGTTGCCGGGATTATCCCGCACACCGGAACGCGAATCCTTGGCCAACTTTCCTTACTATATTATGGGTACGGAATCCTACTACATCTATAAAAATGCAAAGGATGAAAGCATCGATGGTGCTGATTTGTCCACCTTAAACGGAAAACAAATCGGAACCATAAGAAATAATCTGATGACGGATTATTTTGAAACCTGGATGGAAGAAAACAACATTCACTGTGGAGAGGTATTTTTCGATGACTTTCAAAGCAGAGATGAGGCCATTTCCAGAGGCGATATTGATGCGGTGATTGGCGTAAACAATAATATTCCTGCAGACTATGGGCTTACTCCGGTGACGTTGGTAGGAGAGTCTACTTATTTTCTTGCAGTAACCAAAAACCGTACGGATTTGTTTGAGGAATTGAATCAGGCCCTTGTAAGCATGAAGGAGAGTAATCCTTATTTGATTCAAAGTTTGCAGTTAAAGTATTTTAACTATACTGCGGTAAATGCCACCCTTTCCCCGTCAGAAAATGAGTGGGTCGACAATCATGATTCCATTCGCGTGGGATATTTGGACAATTATATGCCTTATAGCGGCATGGACCTAAAGAGAGAGGCGCAGGGACTGATTGCCGATATCTTTGGAAATTGGCTGGAACAACTGAAATTATCAGATCGGATTAGATTTGAATATCAATCCTACACATCATATAGTGATATGATTTCGGCGCTTCAGTCGGGAGAAATTGATGTGGCCTTTCCTGTTTATGACTGTATTTGGAATTCTGAGACACAAGGAATTGTTCAGACCGGCAATCTGGTAAAAACCGGTGCACAGCTTATATATCGTGGAGCGTATTTGAAAGAGGATACCACAGATATCATTGCAATCTCAGAGCAAAGCGCGTTTCAACAGTATTTTGTATCTACATACTACCCGGGAAGCGAAGTGTATGTTGCGGATTCGGTGGAAGATTGCTTAAATGCGGTGAAAAACGGAACGGCAACCTGCACCATTTTAGATTACGGCCAGGCAGAAAGCGTTCTTACAAAAAAGAAGTTTCGAGCATTGAACCGTTTGTCCTTGGGAGAGGAAATCAATTATTGTATGGGCGTGAAAAAAGGAAATAACCAGTTATATTCCCTGCTTTCCCGAGGAATACTCTTACTTGATGACTCATACATGACACAAGATTTATATAACCACATAGGAGTAAATCGGAAATATACGATTAGCGATTTTGTGGAAGACCATACCGCTTTTGTTTGCATGGTGCTGATGCTTATTATTGTTTTGGTTGTTGCTGTAAACTATGCACATTACCAGGCAAATATAGATCCTCTGACAGGCTTGGAGAGTAAGAGGGCCTATACGGAGAATGTGAAACTGTTACAGACAAAGATACATGAGGACAGAGCAAACTTTGTTGTTGCGGTTTTTGACTTGAACGGGTTAAAGAGCATAAATGACACCTATGGCCATGAAATAGGGGACATTGCTTTATGCGATGCCGGTTCTTTATTAAAAAAGGTATTTGTTTCCTATCATATTTTCCGTTTCGGAGGCGATGAATTTATCGTAATTAAAAACAATACAACGTTAGAGGAAGTTCAGCGTTGCTTTAATCTTTTGGATTCGGAGTTGGAAAAGTTCAACGAAAAAGAACATCCTTATATGGTACCTTTGTCAATTGCAAAGGGCGCGGCAGAGTTTTATCCGAGGGGAGATGAAGAGTACCTCGATACGTTTAAGAGAGCCGATCGTGCAATGTACCAGGATAAAAATAAGCATTATGAGACCCACGGTGACGAACAGAGAAGATAAACGGTTATTTATAGTAGTCCTTGAAAAAAGGACTACTTTTTTTTATTATAGAAGGGATGAAAAATCCGCAAGAAAGGAGAATTCCACATGGATTTATTTGAATACATGGCAAGCGAAAACAAGAAAAAAGATTCTCCCCTTGCATCCCGTCTTCGACCGACAACTTTAGAAGAAGTGGTGGGTCAGGAGCATATCATTGCAAAAGACAAGCTGTTGTACCGCGCCATTAAGGCGGACAAGCTAAGCTCCATCATTTTTTACGGCCCTCCGGGAACCGGAAAGACGACACTGGCAAGAGTGATTGCCAATACCACAAAGTCTGAGTTTACCCAGATTAATGCAACCGTAGCCGGTAAAAAGGATATGGAAGCAGTGGTGGAACAGGCCAAGCAGACCTTGGGTATGTATGGTAAGCAGACCATTTTGTTTATCGATGAGATTCACAGATTTAATAAAGGGCAGCAGGATTATTTGCTTCCTTTTGTGGAGGACGGCACCATTATTTTGATTGGGGCCACTACGGAGAATCCCTATTTTGAAGTAAACGGCGCTTTGATTTCCCGGTCCATTGTTTTTGAATTAAAGCCTTTGAACCAGGAGAATATCAAAGAGATTCTCCGCCGGGCGGTAACCGATGAGGAAAAAGGATTGGGAATCTACCATCCGGTTTTGGATGAGGATGCTCTGGAGTTCTTAAGCGATATGGCAAACGGAGACGCCAGAAGCGCCTTAAATGCCATTGAATTGGGTGTCTTAACCACAGAGCCGTCGGAAGACGGAAAGATTCATATCACCTTGGATGTGGCTTCGGAATGCATCCAAAAGCGGGTGATTAAATATGATAAGACCGGAGATAATCATTACGATACCATCTCCGCTTTTATAAAAAGTATGCGGGGAAGCGACCCGGATGCTGCGGTGTATTATTTGGCACGAATGCTTTACGCCGGCGAGGATGTAAAGTTTATTGCCAGACGTATTATGATTTGCGCATCGGAAGATGTGGGAAACGCAGATCCCATGGCTATGGTGGTGGCAGCATCTGCGGCCGCCGAAGTAGAGCGTGTGGGAATGCCGGAAAGCCAGTTGATTTTGTCTCAGGCTGCCATTTACGTGGCCTGTGCACCAAAGTCCAACGCCTGCACCAATGCCATTTACGCGGCTATGGATACGGTGGCAAAGACCAAAACCGACGCCGTACCCGCTCACTTGCGTGACGCCCACTACGGCGGCTCCGCAAAACTTGGCCATGGCATCGGCTACAAATACGCCCACGACTTCCCGAACCACTTCGTGGACCAGCAGTACCTCCCCGACAGCCTGGTTGGCACCAAGTTCTACGAGCCAACTGAACAGGGGTTAGAGATGCAGATTAAGGAGCATCTGGATTTTTTATATAATAGATAAGGAAAAAGGAGAAAAAAGATGGCGACATACGCAGAACTTTCAAAGGAAGAACTCGAACAAAAGAAAGAACAACTCACAAAGATGTACAAGGAGTGGCAGGGCAAAGGCCTTACCTTAAACATGGCCCGTGGTAAGCCTTCCGCAGAGCAGTTGGATTTATCCATCGGTCTTTTGAATAACATCGTTGAGGAAATGGACGTAGTCCGCGAGGAAAAAAACATTGACCTTCGTAACTATGGTGGCTTAGAGGGTATCAACGGTGCCCGCGAGCTTTTGGCTACCATGCTTGAGGTAGAGCCGGAAGATATCTTAATCTACGGTAACTCTTCTTTAAATATGATGTTTGATACCGTTTCCCGTGCATGGGTAAAGGGAATTTTAGGAAATACTCCGTGGGGTAAGTTGGATAAGGTAAAATTCTTATGTCCGACTCCGGGATATGACCGTCATTTTGCTATTTGTGAATACTTTGGTATTGAGATGATTCCGGTGGAAATGCATGAAGACGGACCGGATATGGATGTGATTGAAAAATTAGTGGCTGAGGATGAGTCCATTAAGGGAATCTTCTGTGTACCGAAGTTTTCCAATCCACAGGGTATCGTATACTCCGATGAAGTGGTTCGCCGCTTTGCCAACTTAAATCCAAAGGCAAAGGACTTCAGAATCTTTTGGGACAATGCGTACTGCGTTCACTATCTCTATGACGAGATAAAGATTTTAAATATTATTGAAGAGACCAGAAAAACCGGAAAAGAGGATATGGTATTTGAGTTCTGCTCCACCTCTAAGGTTTCTTTTGCGGGAGCAGGTATTTCCGGTATGGCAGCATCTGAGGCCAACAGAAAAGATGCATTGGCTTCCATGACGGTGCAGACCATCGGTCACGATAAGGTAAACCAGCTTCGTCATGCCATCTTCTTTGATCGCGGAAAGAAAGTTGCGGAGCATATGAAAAAGCATGCAGAGCTTTTACGCCCTCGATTTGAGATCGTATTAAAGGCTATGGAAAAGAACTTAGGTGGCAAAGGCATCGGTACCTGGGGCAATCCTAAGGGCGGATATTTCATTACTTTTGAGGCCATGGACGGATGTGCTACCAGAATCGTTCAGCTGGCAAAGGAATGTGGTGTGGTAATGACAGGCGCAGGTGCACCTTTCCCATATCACAAGGACCCACACGATTCTGTGATTCGAATCGCTCCGTCTTATCCTTCCAGAGAAGAACTTCGAGAGGCGGCTGAAATCTTTACCATTTGCGTAAGATTGGCTTCTGTTGAGAAATTGTTAGAGACAAAATAGGGGGAACATATGGGTAGAGAGTGTAAAATCGGATTTATCGGCTGCGGAAATATGGGTAGCGCCATGGTAAAAGGCATCCTTTCCGCAGGTAAAGTAATTCCTTCTGAGATTATTGTTTCCAAAAAGACGACTTCAAAAACTGAGGAATTAAAGTCCTTGGGTGTTACGGTGATTTCCGATAATGCTGAGGTGGTTGACAAGTCGGATGTGATTGTTTTGGCTGTAAAGCCTTATCAGTTAGAGGAAGTTTACGGAGATATTCGAGAGCATTTAAAGGCGGACCAAATTGTGGTATCCATCGCTGCCGGCGTGTCTGTTAGTAATGTGGAACAGTCTTTGATGTCTATGGAAGTGGCCGGAAAAATAAAGGTGGTTCGTGCCATGCCGAACACCCCTGCGCAGGTGGGAGAGGCCATGACGGCATTGTCCGTAAATGCCAATATTACAAAGGATGATGAAGTGTTGATTCTTTCTTACTTTAATTCCTTTGGAAAGGCGGAAATCGTTCCGGAATCTTTAATGGATGTTGTAACCGGCGTCAGCGGTTCTTCACCGGCCTTTGTCTATATGTTTATGGAGGCAATGGCAGATGCGGCAGTGGCGGAAGGAATGAATCGTGCACAGGCGTATAAGTTTGTGGGACAGACCCTACGTGGAGCTTCCACTATGTTGTTGGAAACCGGAAAGCATCCGGGAGAATTAAAGGATGCGGTTTGCTCACCGGGGGGAACCACCATCGAAGGTGTATGCACCCTTGAGGCAGCAGGCTTCCGCGCAGCGGTGGTGGACGGAGTGACTGCGGCAATTGAAAAATCAAGAGAAATGAGTAAATAGGAGACAGGGGACGGTTCTCTGTCTCCTTTTTTACAAAATATGAATCGATTGTTCGAATGCATAAAATTGTATAGAGCCGCAGGTTCTCCCTGCATTATGCACGCCCTTACCGGCTGGTATTGTCCGGGGTGCGGTGGAACACGGTCGGTCCGGTTTTTGCTTACCGGCCATCCGGTGATGTCCTTTGTTTATCATCCGTTGGTGCTTTATACGGTTGTTGTGGTAGTTTATATTCTTATTCGTCACATCATCGACCTGGTGCGTAGGAATGGGCTACGACGAAAGTATCTGCGTACTTGGATGCTATGGACTGCGCTGGGAATTGTAATTGCAAACTTTGTGATTAAGAATTTCGCATTACTGGTGTTACATATTGATTTACTGAAATAAAAAAAGACAAAGGGACGGTTCTCTGTCACATTAAAAATGTGACAGAGAACCGTCCCTTTGTCTTTTTTTAATATTAATTTTGGTTTTGACGCTTCATGTAGTCACGCTTACGCAAAGTCGGATCCAAGATACGCTTGCGGATACGAAGTGACTCCGGAGTTACCTCCAAAAGTTCGTCGGTTTCAATAAAGTCAAGTGCCTGCTCTAAGGATAATACCTTAGGTGGAACCAAGGTCAATGCTTCGTCTGCAGAAGAAGAACGGGTATTGGTTAAGTGCTTCTTTTTGCATACGTTTAACTCGATATCTTCGTTTCTTGAGCAAGAACCGATAACCATGCCGGCATATACCTTTTCGCCCGGTCCGATAAATAAAGTTCCTCTGTCCTGAGCAGAGAAAAGTCCGTAGGTTACGGATTCGCCGGTTTCAAATGCGATTAAGGAACCGGTCTTACGATAGGCGATGTCGCCCTTGTAGGGTTCATAGCCTTCGAAAATGGTATTGATGATTCCGTTACCTTTTGTGTCGGTCATAAAGTCTCCACGATATCCGATTAGTCCGCGGGAAGGAATCTTAAACTCGATTCGGGTGTAGCCGTCGGAAATCGGAGTCATGTTCTGAAGCTCACCCTTTCTCTGAGAAAGCTTTTCGATAACGGTACCGGTAAACTCGTCCGGTACATCTACGTAAGCGCGTTCCATAGGCTCTAAGGTCTTTCCGTTTTCGTCGGTGTGATATAACACCTCTGCCTTGGAAACGGCAAACTCGAAGCCTTCACGGCGCATGTTTTCTATAAGAACGGACAAGTGTAACTCACCACGGCCGGAAACCTTTAAGGTATCCGCATTGTCAGTATCTTCCACGCGTAAAGAAACGTCGGTGTTTAACTCCTTCATCAAACGCTCTCTAATGTGACGGGAGGTAACGAATTTTCCTTCCTGTCCTGCAAACGGAGAATCGTTTACGATAAAGTTCATGGAAATGGTAGGCTCGGAAATCTTCTGGAACGGAATGGCTTGTGGATTCTCGGTTCCGCAGATGGTATCTCCGATGTGGATGTCCGAAATACCGGAGATGGCTACGATGGAGCCGATGCCTGCTTCAGTTACGTCTACTTTATTTAATCCGTCGTACTCATAAAGCTTGGAGATACGAACCTTGGTCTGCTTGTCCGGATCGTGATGGTTTACAACTACGGCTTCCTGATTCAACTTAATTACACCGTTATCTACCTTACCGATTCCGATGCGTCCCACATATTCGTTGTAGTCAATGGTGGAGATCAAAACCTGAAGGTTTGCTTCCGGATCCCCTTCCGGAGCCGGGATATAGTCGATGATGGTTTCAAACAAAGCCTTCATATCTTTGCGCTCGTCGTTTAAGTCTTTCACGGCAAAGCCTTCCTTTGCGGAAGCATAGATAAACGGGCAGTCCAACTGCTCGTCAGAAGCGTCTAAGTCCATGAAAAGCTCTAAGACTTCGTCGATGACTTCATCGGGACGAGCCTCCGGACGGTCAATTTTGTTGATACAGCAAATAACCGGAAGATCCAAGTCTAATGCTTTCATCAAAACGAACTTGGTCTGCGGCATGGCGCCCTCAAAGGCATCTACCACCAAAACAACACCGTCTACCATTTTAAGAACACGCTCAACTTCGCCACCGAAGTCTGCATGTCCCGGGGTGTCGATGATGTTAATTTTTGTATCTTTATAATAAACGGCAGTGTTTTTGGAAAGAATGGTAATTCCTCTTTCGCGTTCGATGTCGTTGGAGTCCATGACACGTTCTTCAACGGCCTGGTTTTCGCGGAACACGCCGCTTTGTTTTAAAAGCTCATCCACCAAAGTAGTTTTACCGTGGTCTACGTGAGCGATAATTGCGATATTTCGGATGTCTTCTCTTTTCTGAATCATTGATATCCTTCTTTCTTAAAAAATCAAATTCTGAGCGACCTTATTATTTTAGCAACATATGTGGAAGTTGACAATGAGAAAAATGTACAAAGGATGGCGAAAAAACGTGAGATTGTGGATAATTTTGCCTATTTTTGCCGTTTGACACGAAATGTATAGAATGCTATATTTATTAAGACGAAAACCTACCGGCTCTCAGCAGCCGGTTTTTTAGTAGATAGTGTATGTATAACGGAGGAAGCGTATGCCGATTTTTAAGGGTGCGGGAGTTGCCATCGTTACTCCCATGAAGGCTGATTTTGAAGTTAATTACGATAAGCTGGAAGAGCTTATTAATTTCCAAATCGATAACGGAACCGATGCCATCATTATTGCAGGTACCACAGGTGAGAGTTCCACTCTTTCCATGGAGGAACATCGCCAGGTTATTAAGGCTGCCGTGAAGTTTACAAAGGGCAGAGTTCCTGTTGTGGCAGGTACCGGCTCCAATTCTACCGTAACTGCCATCCAGTTGACAAAGGAAGCGGAAGAGGACGGTGCCGATGCGGCTCTTATTGTGTCCCCGTATTACAATAAGGCGTCTCAGGCTGGACTTGTAAAGCATTACGGCATGATTGCGGATGAGACCAAGCTTCCCATTATTTTGTATAACGTTCCGGGTCGTACCGGATGCAATATTATGCCGGAAACCGTGGCTGAACTTGTAAAGACAAAGAAAAACATTGTGGGCTTAAAGGAGGCTACCGGAAACATGGCGCAGGCTTCCAAGACCATGGCACTTTGCGATGGAAATTTAGAGCTATATTCCGGAGAAGACGGTCTAGTGGTACCGCTTTTATCCATCGGAGGAATCGGTGTGATTTCCGTTCTTTCCAATGTGGCTCCCAGGGAGACTCACGATATTGTGATGGATTATTTAAACGGGAATTTGGAAAAATCCCGTGATATGCAGCTTAAGGCACTTCGTCTGGTAGATGCTTTGTTCTCCGAAGTAAATCCGATTCCGGTAAAGGCGGCTCTTAACTTAATGGGCATGGATGTGGGACCTCTTCGCGCACCTCTTTGTGATATCGGAGAGGCAAATAAGGCTGAACTGGCCGCAGCCATGAAGGAATTCGGTATTTTATAATGCATTTGTGTCAGATGATTCGTGACGACGGATATAGAAAAGAGGCTAACATGACAAAGGTTATTATGCACGGATGCAACGGCCACATGGGCCAGGTGATTACAAAGATGATTGCCGACGAGGCGGATGTGGAGATTGTTGCGGGGATAGATCCTTATGATGAGGGAAGAAACCCTTATCCTGTTTATAAGAATATTGAAATCTGTGATATCGATGCGGATGTCATCATCGATTTTTCCAATGCAAAGGCGATAGACGGACTTCTTGACTATTGTGAGGAAAAACAGGTACCGGTGGTGCTTTGTACCACGGGACTTTCCGAGGAACAAATTGCTCGTGCAAATGAACTCAGTAAAAAGGTAGCTGTGCTTCGTTCCGCCAATATGTCTTTGGGAATTAACACGTTGTTGGATCTTTTGAAAAAGGCCACCGCTGTTTTTGCGGAAGCGGGATTTGATATTGAGATTATTGAAAAGCATCACAATCAAAAAGTGGATGCTCCTTCCGGAACCGCTCTTGCCTTGGCGGACTCTGTTAATTCCGTTTTAAATAATGAGTATGAGTACGTATATGACCGTACCAAAGAGCGTAAGAAACGTGAGAAAAAAGAAATCGGTATTTCAGCCGTTCGCGGCGGAAGCATTGTAGGAGATCATGACGTAATCTTCGCCGGTCAGGACGAAGTCATCACCTTCTCCCACACCGCGTATTCCAAAGCCGTTTTCGGACGAGGCGCCGTGGAAGCCGCCAAATTCCTATCCGGAAAACCCGCCGGCATGTACGACATGAGCGATGTCATAGCAGCGAAATAATTGTTAAGAAGAAAAAAGAAGAATACTAAAAAGTATTCTTCTTTTTTTAATTATTTTTTTTGCTGTGATAACGTCTCTGGAATCCTTCCTTCCAAATGGTAGGATGGAACAACATAATCATGGGGAAGAGCTCAAGTCTTCCTGCCAGCATATCAAACATCAACACAATCTTTGACAGCGGAGAAAAGAAGGCTAAGTTCTGCGTAGGTCCTACGCCTTCGAGACCCGGTCCGATGTTATTAAAGCAGGCAATAACCGCGGTAAGGTTTGTCTGCATTCCCTGTCCTTCCAGTGACACCAATAAAAGAGACATTACAAAAATTGCAATGTAGGTATCAAAGAATACATTTACGGAACGAAGGGTTTCGTGCTTTACCGGAGTGTGATCCATACTTAAGTGACGAATGCTCTTCGGATGAATGTAGGAGAAGGCCTCTTTTGCAAAGGCTTTCATAACGATAATGATACGGCTGACTTTAATACCACCGCCGGTGGAACCGGCACAGGCACCGATAAACATCAGAAGAACCAAAATAGTTTTACTGAAGGAGGGCCATAGATCAAAGTCCGTGGTGGAGTATCCCGTGGTGGTAATAATGGATGCCACCTGGAAGGATGATTTTGTTACCGCATCAAATAAGTTTTCACAACTATGATAAATATTGGCTGTAATCAGAACAACCGCCGTTACGATAATTCCAAGGTAAACCCGGATTTCTTCCATCTTAAAGGCCTTTTTAAACTCTTTTACCCAGATGAAAAAGTAAGCGTTAAAGTTTACTCCGAAGAGAATCATAAAGACCGTAACCACCCATTGAATTGCTACGCTGTAGCCGCCGATACTGTCATTTTTAATCCCGAATCCACCGGTCCCTGCAGTGGAAAAAGCGGTACAGATGCTGTCATATACCGGCATGCCGCAAATCAATAAGAAAATGAATTCGGAAAAAGTTAAGATAAAATAAAAAGCATACAAAAGAGTAGCTGTGGTTTTCATTTTCGGAGCCAGTTTTCCTACGGATGGTCCCGGGGATTCTGCTCGAAGCAGGTTGATATTGGAACCGCCGCTCATGGGGAGAATGGCAAGCAAGAAAACTAAAACTCCCATACCGCCAATCCAGTGGGTAAAGGCACGCCATAAAAGAGAAGCGTGAGATAAGGCTTCCACATCGGATAAAATGGAAGCTCCCGTGGTGGTAAAGCCGGAAACCGTTTCAAACAAGGCATCCAAATAGGATGGGATTTCTCCCGTAATAACGAAAGGAACCGCTCCGAATAAGGACATAAAAATCCAACTCAGTGCTGTGGTGATGCAGCCTTCCTTTAAGTAAAAGATCTGCTCCTTCGGCTTACGAATGGTAAAAAGGATACCGGTTACGGCACAAATGACTGCAGTGATAAAAAATGCAAAACCTTCCGACTCGTTGTAAATCAATGCGCAAATAACCGGAATCATTAAAAGCGCACCCTCTATTTTCAGAATCGATCCTAAAATGTATCGAATCATTGAAGTGTTCATACTCTACCTCTAAACAATAATATCCTGGATATTTGTAAATCCTGATTCGGTGGTAACCACCATAACATTATCCCCGATTTCGATGGTGTCGGAACCGTTAGGGAAAATGATATCTTTGCCTCGATTAATAAAGGCAATCATCAGGTTCTTTTTCAACTTTAAGTTCATAAGCGGCACGCCAACCACTTCGGATGTGCTGTGAACCGTAAATTCGATGGCTTCCGCACGACCACTGAATAAGTGGGAGATGGTCTCAATGTTGCTGGCGCTGGAAGCGTTTCGTTTTGCACGCGCATAGGTAATGATGGCTTCAGAGGTAATCAGTCTCGGGAATACGATACTGTCCAAATCCAGGGAGCTGATTACGTCGCCGAAGGAGAAGCGGTTAACCTTTGTAACCACCTTTGCATCGGAAACCTGCTTTGCATGTAAGGTAAGAAGAACGTTTTCTTCATCAATACCCGTAAGTGGAACAAAAGCATCTACGGAAGTAATGCCCGCCTCTTTCAAAAGCTCGGAATCCGTTCCGTCACCGTTGATGATAATGGCTTCCGGAATTAAATCCGTAAGAACTTCACAACGGGCGCGATTGCTTTCGATAATTCTTACTTCAATTCCTTCCTGAATCAGGCGCTTAGCAAGATAATAAGAAGATTTTCCTCCGCCGATGATGAGGCAGTCTTTGGTATGGTTGGTGGCAACTCCTAAGGACCGCAGACATTTACCTGCTGTCTTTTTTGGAGCAACAAAACCTACCACATCCCCTTCCTCGAATACAAAGCTACCGTTTGGAATGATGACTTCGCCGTGGCGTTCTACCGCGCAAAACAACATTCTCGGATGCTTTTCGGAAGAAAACTGGATAACGGATTTTCCAACTAAAGTGCTGCTTTCTTTTAATTTTAGTTTAATAAGTTCCGCATTTCCGTGAGCAAAGGAAGTAACTTCCAAAGCAGCGGGAAGATTTAAAATGCGGGCAATTTCGTTGGAGGTCTCAAGCTCCGGATTGATGATCATGGCAAGACCCAATTTGTCACGAAGATATGCCGCATCCTGAGAGTAATCCGGTGTGCGGACTCGAGCGATGGTGGCAAGGTCGTGATGAGCAACCATGGATGCTACGGTACAGCATAAAAGATTTAATTCATCGGATTCCGTAACAGCTATGAACAAATCGGTATCCATAACACCGGCTTCTTTTAAAATGCTGGTGTTGGCACCGTTGCCCGTAATGGCCAAAACATCATAAGTATTGTTAATTTCATCAATTTTACCGGGATTGCTGTCGATAATTGCAATCTCGTTACCTTCTTTGGAAAGCTGTTCCACCAGGGTGACACCAACTTTTCCTGCCCCTACGATTAAAATACGAAGGGGACGATTAGAAGGTTCAGATTTAAAACCAAACATAATTCGTCCCTCAAAGATAACTGTATTTTTAAATTATTTTGTACCGAAAATACGATCGCCTGCATCTCCGAGACCCGGGCAAATGTAAGCATTTTCGTTTAATTCACGGTCTAAATGTCCGACATAGATCTGGATGTCCGGATGGTCTTTCTTTAATCTTTCCAAACCTTCCGGAGCAGCAATGATGCACATAAACTTAATTTTTTTGCCGCCGTGCTGCTTAATAAAGTCGATGGCTTCGGAAGCGGAACCACCGGTTGCAAGCATAGGATCAACTACCAAAATGGTACGAAGCTCGATAGGATCCGGGAGCTTACAGTAGTATTCGTGAGGCTCGTGAGTCTCAGGGTCACGGTAAAGACCGATGTGACCAATCTTTGCGGTAGGTACCAAATTTGTAATACCGTCTACCATTCCAAGACCTGCACGAAGGATCGGTACGATTGCCAACTTCTTTCCGGCAATCATAGGTGTCATACACTTTTCAATAGGAGTTTCAATCTCCACATCCTCCAAAGGAAGATCGCGAAGAGCTTCAAATCCCATGAGTGTGGCAATCTCTGCGACTAAGGTACGGAATTCGTTTGTACCGGTATTCTTATCTCTCAGCATGGAAATCTTATGCTGGATCAAAGGATGATCTAAAATCGTTACATTTGACATAATGTACTCCCTTTCTGTTTTTGGAAAATTCAGAATGATTATACCACAATGGTCGAAGAAAAAAAGCATAAAGAAAGAGGAAAAAATTCGTGAATATTTTTCAACATAAAGAAGAAAAAAATCGTTGAAAAAAAGCGGGGAATCCTTATACTAATTCATAGTGTAAAAATGTCCAAAGAGGGCGAGTAGTAAGAAAAGGAGAACATGAATGGAAACAACAGTTATTAAAGATGCTTCCAAACTCGGAACCCCGAGAATGCTGCTTTTGGGATTGCAGCACATGTTTGCCATGTTCGGTGCCACCATTTTAGTACCGATTTTGGTAAACAATTATTTTGAGGGAGAAGGTCTCTCGGTTCAGGTGACACTGCTTTGTGCCGGTGTGGGAACCCTGATTTTTCACCTTATCACCAAAAATAAGGTGCCTGCATTTTTGGGATCTTCCTTTGCGTTTTTAGGTGGATTCGCAACCATTGCAAACTTAAACACGGGAATCTATGCCAACATGACCATGGGAGAAAAACTTCCATACGCATGCGGAGGTATTGTTGTGGCAGGTCTTTTATACATCGTACTTGCACTTATCATCCGTTTTGTCGGTGTGCGTAAGGTTATGAAGTTTTTACCGCCGGTGGTAACCGGACCGATTATCATTTGTATCGGACTTACCCTTGCACCTTCAGCAGTATCCAATGCAGCTACCAACTGGGTGTTGGCAATCATCGCACTTGGCGTGGTAGTTTACTTTAACATCTGGGGAAGAGGAATGCTTAAGATTATTCCGATTCTTTTGGGAGTGGTTATTTCCTATGTTTGTGCAATCATCTTTAATGCTGTGGGAATGACTAATGCGGACGGAAGTGCAATTCTTGATTTTGCAAGTGTTGCTTCTGCAAACGTAGTTTCTTTCCAGCCATTTGTTCTTTGCAAGTTTGATTTGACCGCCATCCTTGTTATGGCACCAATCGCAATTGCAACCATGATGGAGCATATCGGAGATATTTCCGCAATTTCTGCTACCGTAGATGAAAACTTCATCGAAGATCCGGGTCTTCACAGAACCTTAATCGGTGACGGTATTGCAACTGCTTTTGCCGGATTGGTAGGCGGACCTGCAAACACTACATACGGAGAAAATACCGGTGTACTTGAGTTAAGTAAAGTTCATGATCCAAAGGTAATTCGTTTGGCTGCACTTTACGCTGTAGTACTTTCTTTCTCACCAAAGATTGCCGCACTTATCGGCTCCCTTCCGACAGCCATTATCGGTGGTGTCAGCTTTGTACTTTACGGAATGATTTCCGCAATCGGTGTACGTAATGTGGTAGAAAACCATGTAGACTTTACAAAGTCCAGAAACTTAATTGTGGCTGCAGTAATCTTGGTCAGCGGTCTTGGATTTTCCGATGGTCTTACATTTACCGTAGGAGAGACATCCATTACCCTTACATCACTTGCAATCGCTGCAATTCTTGGAATCCTTTTAAATGCGATTTTACCGGGAAAAGATTACGACTTTATAAAGCATGAGGGAGAAGCTGCAAAGCTTAAGACCCAGGATTATGAAAATCACTACGAAGAAGTAGAAGACTAAGAAGATTAATTCGTCGGATTATTTCGGACGAAAAGCGAAGCCCTCTCGGAATGAATTACTTCATACCGGGGAGGGCTTCTTTTATTTTAGGAAGAAATTTAAAATTCTATAAATAGGTATCCACTCTGCGATAAATCTTTTGGGTCACGTCCTTTAAGTCGTCTAAAAAAGCAGATTTGTAGCCGGAGTTTTTGGAAAAGTATTCTCCGTAGGTGGATTCTTTAATATTGTCGATGGCGGAAGCGGATACTTCCATATAGCCTTTGCTGTTAAAGGTTATACCCAGCTCTTTTAATTCATCCTCATATTTTTCCGCAAAGTTTTTCATCTTTTTTGACAAAGATTTGATGGAGCCGGAGGAAGATGAGGAACTGGAATCATAAGTATAATTGTAGGTGTCGGCAAAAGCTTTTAGAGTTTTGTAAAACTTGATGTTTTCAGCATCGGTATCATCATCTTCACTGTCGCTGTAATTATAGTCGGAAAGAGAGCGAATGGCCTTTTTTAAAGCAAGGGAATCCGCGGTGGAAAGCTCTTTTTGGGAGGCTTCTTCACGGCTTGCCTTGATAGAAAGCTGGCGATATGCGGAATAGTTATTCCGTAAATATGCACTTGAGGTTACAGTGTAATTTGCCATGGCAATTCCTTTCTTTCGATACTTCTATGTATTTTATCGGATACCTTTTGGAAAAAGTGAAGAGATTTTGGAAAAATAAAGGGAAATATTTGACGGCTCGGCACTTGTTATTTTATTTTTGCTCCCCTATAATGAAGTAAGAATTTTCAAGGTTTTGCATATTTTGAAAGGATTTTTGCATGAATCAGGAAAAAGTAATTGTCATTGACTTCGGTGGTCAGTACAATCAGTTGGTTGCCCGCCGTGTCAGAGAGTGTAATGTCTATTGCGAGATTTATTCTTATCGTACACCCATTGATGAAATTAAAGCCATGAACCCCAAGGGAATCATCCTAACCGGTGGCCCAAACAGTTGTTATGAGCCCGGCGCACCGACTTATACCAGGGAACTGTTTGAACTTGGAATTCCGGTACTTGGTCTTTGCTATGGTGCCCAGCTGATGAATTTGATTCTTGGCGGGAAAGTGGAAAAGGCACCTGTTCGCGAATACGGAAAGACTGCGACCTTTATTGATGGTGGTAAAGATACCCTGTTTGCCGGGGTGGAGGATGAAACCATTGTTTGGATGAGCCACACCGACTATATAAGTAAGGCGGCTCCGGGATTTGAAATCTTAGCCCATACGGCAGATTGCCCGGTGGCAGCGGATGCAGATGAGAGCCGTAAACTTTATGCAATTCAGTTCCATCCGGAAGTATTGCATTCGGTTCGCGGAAAGGAAATCCTTTTTAACTTTGTAAGAAATATTTGCGGATGCGCCGGAGACTGGCGTATGGATTCCTTTGCGGAAAATGCGGTAAAGGAGATTCGGGAAAAAGTCGGTGACGGAAAAGTGCTTCTTGCCTTATCCGGCGGCGTGGATTCTTCCGTATTGGCTGCGCTTTTGGCAAAGGCCATTGGAAAGCAGTTAACCTGCGTATTTGTAGATCACGGTTTGCTTCGTAAAAACGAGGGCGACGAAGTAGAAGGCGTCTTTGGTCCCTCCGGTGATTTTGATATTAACTTTGTTCGCGTCAATGCGGCAGAAAGATACTATGCGAAATTGGCAGGGGTTTCCGAGCCTGAGCAGAAAAGAAAGATCATTGGCGAAGAGTTTATTCGCGTCTTTGAGGAAGAGGCAAAGAAAATCGGCAAGGTGGATTTCCTCGCACAGGGAACCATTTATCCTGACGTGGTAGAGTCAGGACTTGGGGGTGAGTCTGCAGTGATTAAGTCTCACCATAACGTAGGCGGACTTCCGGATTATGTTGATTTTAAAGAGATTATCGAGCCACTTCGTAACCTGTTTAAGGATGAGGTGCGTGCGGTCGGTTTGGAACTTGGACTTCCGGAGTACTTAGTGTTCCGTCAGCCATTCCCGGGTCCTGGACTTGGCATTCGAATCATCGGCGAAGTGACTGCCGAAAAGGTTCGCATGGTTCAGGATGCGGATTATATTTACCGCGAGGAAGTAGACAAGGCTGCCAGAGAGTACAAAGAGGCACACGGAAAAGAAGCACCTTGGATGCCAAACCAGTACTTTGCAGCGCTTACCAATATGCGAAGTGTTGGAGTTATGGGTGATGAAAGAACCTATGACTATGCGGTAGCCGTTCGTGCGGTACGCACCATCGACTTCATGACAGCCGAGGCAGCAGAAATTCCGTTTGAAGTTTTGCAGACGGTTATGAGCCGAATCATCAACGAAGTCCGCGGGGTAAACCGTGTAATGTATGACCTAACTTCTAAACCGCCAGGAACGATAGAGATGGAGTAACGGGTGAGTAGTTCCAAGTGGTTTGCAAGTGCATAGAAAACCAGTAAGATCAAGGGCTGAGAGCATTTGCTCCCAGCTCTTTTTTGTAATGATTCTAATAGTGATTCTAAATTGATTCTATAAATCGCTTTCTCAAACCACACATTGCGTGTGCGGGACAGACGTGATATAATCAAGAAAAACGCAATGCGAGGAGAATGAAATGGATATTGCAAAGGTGATTAAAGAATTACGTGAGGGTGTGAAAATGAATCGAAAAGAATTCTCAGA
>JAEEGL012268333.1_pt1 | contig 23203 bp, 19 predicted proteins | sample 9134231 | NCBI WGS metagenome assembly JAEEGL01 (sample SAMN16246548, study PRJNA631951) | gut metagenome | biome: gut microbiome; feature: rumen; material: fiber-attached | host: Bos | place: Iran: Karaj | collected 2018-10
AAGAGCTACTTGCACCGATAGCTGCGTCAAGCCTCCTCACCGTGCGCCAGCACGCTTTCGGAGCCTCTCCTTGCTCTCGGCACAATTATCTCATTTTCTCTTTTCAAAGCGGTTTTTAGAGGTGCCCTATAAAGTCGAAGACGCTGATATTATAATAAATCCGCAAAGCGGATACCATAATTATCAATTGTCAATTATCAATTATCAATTATCAACTGTCCCCCGTTTGAACATAACGGGGGACAGAGACAGTTATTGCTTTTCGTTGTAAAGGTCAACGAGCTTCTGCTTCTGCTCTTTGGCTTCTTTGATGAACGGCGAATAATCAACGTTCTTCCTTGCTCGGAGCAGCTCGGTCATCTCGTTTATCGGCTTGAAGATAGGCGTAATTGAGATGTTGCCGTACATACCCTTGAGAGTGTGAGACAGTTCAAAGGCTTTGTCAAGGTCGCCGGTGGCAATGACCTGTTCAAGCTCGTCTATGCGGTTATCGGGTATAGCGCTGTTTACGAGGTCTATGTAGAACTCTTCATCGTCAAGGCATCTGTTAACGCCTTCCTCGACATTTGCACCGTATTTTCTGAGATTATCTATAGTGAGCATCCCGATGTTCCTCCTTATCTGTTGTTAAGTCTGTCTTCGATGAATTTCTCGAACTGTTCCGGCGGAACGGGCTTCGAGAAGTAGTAGCCCTGTATGATATCGCAGCCGACTTTTTTGAGCAGGTCGAACTGTTCCTGTGTCTCAACGCCCTCCGCGATAACGGGGATGTTAAGGAAGCGCGCTATGTCGATCATAAGCTGCACCATTCTGAGATCTTTCGTGTCGTTGGTGATCTTTCTTATGAAGCCCATATCGAGCTTCAGTGCGTCTATAGGCAGCGCTGCGAGCATATTCAGAGAGGAATATCCCGCTCCGAAGTCGTCCATTTCAACTCTGAAACCCTTCTTGCGGAGGCTCCTTACTGTCTCGATTATCTGATCGGAGTTGTCTGTGTAGGCGGACTCTGTTATTTCAAGCAGGTATTCACTCGGTTCAAGGCCGTTCTCCGAAACGATGTCGAGCAGCGTCTGTTCGAGGTCGGGGTCATAGATGTCCATTCTTGAGACATTAACCGATACAGGGAGAGATATGCCGAATTTATCCTTCCAGCGCTTTATCTGCGCCGCAGCTTCACGCCAGACATAATGGTCGAGTTTAAGCACAAGTCCGTTTTCCTCAAACAGCGGAACGAAGTTTCCGGGGGCGACCAGACCGTACTCCGGGTGCTGCCAGCGAATAAGAGCCTCCGCGCTCGTCAGAACGGGGGAGAGGCCGCGGATGTCGTATTTCGGCTGATAATATACAACAAACTGTCTGTTTTCGACACCCGTGTCCATATCACCGATAAGCTTGTTGGAGTATATCTCATTTTCGCGCATCTTCTCGTCAAAGAACCTGTAGCCGGTACTGTAGTTGTTACGCAGACCGTTGCAGGCGAAAGCAGCTCTGTCGAAGCGCGTTTCGATATCGACACTCTTGTCGGCGCTTTTGTAAACGCCCATTCGCAGCGTGATGCGCTGTGCATCGGGTATTCCGGAGACTATGCGTTCCAGCAGGGTATCGTAGTCTTCAACGTGCCTGATGTAAATACAGAAGTTGTCGGCACCGGTGCGGCATGCAATTCCGTCGCTCTCTGCGAGAACGGCACTTATCTGTTCCGCTGCATTGCTGAGCACGGTATCTCCGAAAAGCCTTCCGTGCAGTTCGTTTACCAGATGGAAGCGGTTCACGTTTATCACGATAGCGTCCATATCCGCGTCCGGGTAATACTGGTCGTGGCGGTTTGCGTGCTGGAAGAAGAATTCCTTTGTGTAAAGCCCGGTCAGTCCGTCTGTCTCGGTGGCGCTGATGATGCTGCTGTCCTCGGCGAGTTTAATGGAGCGCCTTACTCTCGCGAGTATGACCTCGGGCAGATCGTAAGGTTTCGGTATAAAGTCCACGGCGCCGAGCTGCAGGCTCTTCACCTCGGCCGATCTTTCGGATGTAAGGACGATAACGGGGATCCTTGAGAGTTCGGGGTCGTCGCGAAGGACGTTGAGCACCTCATATCCGTTCATTTCGGGCATAATTATGTCAAGCAGTATCATAGAAAGGGTCTTATGACGCTTTTTTATCAACCCGACAGCCTCCTTGCCGTTTTCCGCATAAAGTACATCGTAGTCTTTTTCGATGATCTTGCCGAGCATACGGCGGTTGACGTGTTCATCGTCCACTATCAGGACAAGTCTCCGGATGCCGTCTATAGACCTTTTCATTGCTTCCTGCATAACACCGTTACCTTTCTTTGAAATGAGAAAATGGACAATTCTATTCCGTAATATTATATCACAACAGCCATGGGATTGCAAGCATTTTGTCTGAAATAAAACAAATTTACTAAAACAATTCCGGAAAATTTGTTGAAATAAAACAAAACCGACCCTGCTTCAAAGCAAGGCCGGTATATGTCATATCATTTTATGCGAGCAGGTCTGTGCCGGGACCCATAACGGCGATATCTACCGCGGTAGCGTCCTCGAGGTGGAACACTCCGAGCTTGTTGCCGGTCTGTTCGTTGTAGATCTCTTCGAGGTGAGAGCTTGCTATCATCTTTTCGGCGTATTTATAGTCTGTCTCGAATACAGCCTTTCCGGTGTATCTCAGCCAGTGGCCGTCCTTCTTGCAGGCGACTATCTCGCAGAGCGGGTCTGCTTTGAGCTGCTTATACACATCCTTGAATTCGCCCACGCCGAACAGCAGCTTCCCGTCCTCAACGAGAAACGCTCCGAGCGGACGTACCTTTGCCTGTGCGCCGTCCTCGGTAGCGAGGAAGAAAACGCCTGCTTCTTTCAGAAAATCTGCTATCTTGTTCATTTTATGCTCCTTTATGAATTATTCTTCTTCCAGGCGGAATAGCCCTGCATAAGGCTCTCCGACCACTTTCTTCCTGCCCAGCTTCCGCCGTTTGCCTTGTAGTAGTAGTCGAAATACTTCGGACTCTTGTTGATGTAGGCATTCTTGGAGGTTATCTTCGTCTCGCCGGGACGTATCTGTCTTGCAAATACAACGAAACGTGTGTCGATATTTGCGCCCATGGGGTAGTAGCAGGTCGAGAGCGTGATGAACGTGTCGCCGTACTTGATATCAAGGTCGGGATTGTAGAACACGCTTCTGTCGAAAACTTCCTCGAAATACTGATAGAACAGGCTTTCGCTGGTGAAATCGCGGAACTTGTAATAGTTGAACACATCGCCGTGCTTTGTCTCGGTATTAACGAACATACCCGCGAATACGACGTAAGTGCTCTGGCCGCCGTAGATAGACTCATAGGTAATAGTCGGGTGGGTTATGTAGAAATTGAGGCTTCCGTAGCGGGCGGGGTAGTAGTTGGTGATCTTTGCGAGACCGACGCCCGTTCTGATGTTGTGACCGTAAATAACGAGGTTGTCGGGACGGCTCGTGGCGGTCACGGGAACATGGCAGTCCGCGAAGGTGGTTCCCACCTTGGTATAGTCATACTCGCCGTAGAAGTTGTGTTCGAGGTAGTATTTATTGTCGGAGGCCTGTACAACGGGGATGTCGATAGGCGTATCCTTGATGGTGAGCCAACCGATGAAGTCGGTGTTGAGTGCACGCATATACTCAAGATCGTGCTTTATCTCGTACTTTGTACTGCCGTACTGATAGCCCGAAACGTGCGCCTTGGTCGTGACCTTTGTTACCGACGCCGTGCGCGGAGCAGTCGTGGTCGAGGGAGCACGTGTCGTAGTGGGAACGGAAGCCGCCGATGTTGCCGCGGTAACTATCGTGGGAGCGGGAGCCGCAGTTGTCTCCTCGGGAGTTTCCTCTGTCTCGGGAGTTGTCGTTTCCTCTGGAGTAGTAGTTGTCGTGGTAGTGGCAGCCGTGGTGGTTGTGGTTGTGGTATCCTCGGTGGTTTCCTCGGTCTCGGGCGGCAGGGTAGTAGTCACCGTTTCCTCGCCGAGAGTTTCGAGCCCGCCGTTATCGACGACATTGCTTTCCTGACAGGCCGATATCATCAGCACGGATGCGAGTACCGCAGCAATACCGGCTTTTCTGCTTTTCTTCATCTGGTAAGTTCACCTTTTCTCTATCATTATACGAATGTTCACAGAGTTTCCCGTATGTATCGTAAATGTGACGTATTTTCGCTTCTTTTCCGGCGTATGAGGGGAAAGAAACAAAAAGCCGTTCACGAAAAACGAAAAAGCATAAAACATTCTTAAACATTATATCATAATTTCGCGGATTTGTCATTATATAAAGATGATTTTATCGTAAAAATTCCAACATTATTTTTGTGCAGTTTGCCAAAACTCATCTTTATCAGAATCCGAGTGTCTCCTTCAGACACAGCATCGGCCGGTGTTTGTCGAGATCCCATGTGTGGAACGAGTCTGCGGCGCAGAATGCTTTATCGGCGCAGTTGTCGCACATATCGCACCGGCGGTAGTCCGGGTCGCGGAACTGTGTGAATTTGTTCAGCCAGACGTCTTTCAGGTCATCGGTCAGTATGTTTCCCTGAACGAGCTCAGGACGCCGCTCGATATCAAGACAGGCTAAAATATCACCGTTTGCGGCAATGCTCGCGGTGTACAGACCCGCACCGCACAGAAAATACCAGTCCCGCAGCTCATGCTCGAGCTCAGTTCCGAGAAAGTGACTGCATCCGTATGTCAGCGGGTAGCCCTGCTCACGCTTCTCCTTAATGAATCCGAACAGCATCCTGTAGTCATCCGGCGTAAGCAGCAGCTCCGGGAACTGTCTTGCACGACCGATAGGCTCGAGGTTTATAACTCGCCACGAGTCGATGTCGATGTCCAGAAATGTCTCAAACAGCCTGTCAAGCTCGCCTATGCTCTCGTGCGTAACGACCGTCGTTACCTGTATGTGCCCGAAGCCGCCTTCGTTTATAAGGTTCTGTATGCCGTCCATTGCGCGACTGTAGCCGCCTTTTGTCCGTCGGAACTCGTCATGCGTCTGTCCGAGACCGTCGATGCTCACCGATATCGTCTTCATTTCCTTAACCCGCAGCTTATGGGCAACATCCGGCGTTATCAGAGTGCCGTTGCTCGTCATTCCCCACGAAAAGCCAAGCTCTGCCGCATAGCCGGTAATGTCGAAAAAGTCCCTGCGCAGCAGCGGCTCTCCGCCCGTGATACACAGCATATATCCGTCAGTGCCGAAATCGCGTCTTATATTGTTGAGAATGCGGCGGTAGTCGTCTGTTGTCAGCGTGTCGGGAATATAACCCTCACCGCAGGTACTTCCGCAGTGCTTGCAGCGCTCGTTACAGTTGGAAGTAAGTTCGAGGAAAAGGTGGCGCAGCCTCGGCGCTTTCATAAGCTTGCGGCGGTATTCCGCGAGCTCGGTCATATGACGCACCTTTGTCTCATTAATGTCATTCTTTTTCATTTTCTTTATTCGTTTTACACGCGATATCCTCGTCGATATCGGGATCAGTTTCCTCGGGCTCCTCGTCGGGAGTTCCCCACAGTGCTCCGAGCATTTCGGGCGGGCCGTAGATATCCTCGGGGACGTTGTCCCCGGGTTCAAAGTCGTCGTTATTATGCGGCGGGGGAGGACCATACAGGTCAACGGGTACTTTTCTTCCGATAGTTTTTCCGAAAATCTTCATAATACACCTCACAAAAAGATAAACGGCGGTTATGAGCCGCCGTTATGTCTTTGATTTATGTCCCGAATTTCTGTTCGCTTTCCTGGCTTATCTTGCCATCAAAACCAAGCATAAATGTCCGGTGAAAATCTCTCATGTCAATACGCGTAACGGTTCGGGTGAGCCCGCCGGAAACATAGATACGTCCGCATTCCTCGCAGGTATCGGTCATTATCTGTACCGTCTGGGATACGACCTTTTTGCCTTCTGCTCTGGCTTTTGCGCTTTCGCGGCGAACATGTTCCATTTCATGTCCTCTTACTCTTGCCTTAGCGGCTTCGGGAGACATGGTCGTGGGCATCTGGAAGGAGACCGCTGAATCGTCCGAATCGTCCTGATAACGCCTCTTACGGCATGTTTCACACTGACAGTCGGGTGGATCCTTTTCAAAGCCGTCCCGTTTAAGTCCAAAGAGTCCTTTTTCGTCTTCTTTGTCCTTGTCGTGAACGTTTTCGCTGAGATTTTTTCCGTCGGTTTTTTCGGTTTTATCGGTTCCGAGGAGTTTGTCCGGAGCATCGGTCTTTTTATCGTCTTCCTTATCGGATCCGGTCCTGATACCGAGCTTTTCGAGCTCTTCCTCTTTTTTCTTTGCGCGTTCCGAAGAACCTAGCGGCAAATGCTCTTCCTTGAGTGTTCCGTCAAGATCATAACGGCTTTCATTTTTTCCTATGGTCTGTTCTTCCTTGAGACCGAGCTTTTTTGCGTTCTGTGACATTTTGAGATATGAATCGGAAGCGGTTTTATAAGAAAGCACGCTTCGGCTGAAACCCAAACTTTCAAGTTTCATTCATATCCCCCCTTGCAGTTTCGGCAGCTTCCGAGCCTGTCGCAGCTCTCGCCTGTACGGGGTTACTTCCGTGCGGCGGGAAATATGCGCATAGATCCCGCCGGAAGTGTGCCGCGAGCTCACAAGAGACTGCGGCAGGTATTCAGATGTTGCCTTTTCAAAACACAAATCACGGTTATTAAAACACATAATAACCTATAATCATTATATCATATAAAGTACCCGTTTGCAAGAGGTAAAAAAAATTTTGTAGAAATGTACAAATCTGACATAAAAGTTTGTTAAACCTCAACAAACTATCAAGCGGAATTGCTCTGCAATATGCTGCTGCGGATGAACTCAACGAACTGGTCTCTCGGGATAGGTCGCGAATAGAAGTAGCCCTGTATGTACTCGCAGTTGAGATTGGTGAATCTGTCCACAAGATCCTGCGTCTCGACACCCTCCACGACTATCTCGAGATCCATATCCTTTATCATTCTGACGGTGTTCTGGAGCACCACCATAAGTCTCGGATTGGTCTCGAAATTCGCGAATGTCTTGTCGAGCTTGACTATCTTCAGCGGCAGGGAAGCCATTCTCTGCATATTGGAATAGCCTGTGCCGAAGTCGTCCAGAGAGAAGGTAACGCCCGCATTCAGCAGTGCGGTAAGGTTCTCCGCGATGATGCTCTGCGCTGAGGAATCCGCCGATTCGGTGATCTCGAGGTTTATCTGGTCGGATGTTACGCCGTACTGCTTCATAATGCGAAGCAGGTCGCCTGCGAGACCGCCCTGCATACACTGTACGACGGAAAGGTTGACCTCTATGTAATCCAGCCCGAGCTCCTTGAATTCATCGCTGGCGATGAAGCGACAGACCTCCTCGAACACAAACAGGCCTATCTTGGTAACGGTGCCGGTCTTTTCAGTTATCGGTATGAACAGATCGGGCGAGATAAACCCGTATTTCTCGTTATAAAGCCTTATAAGCGCCTCGGCCGAACGGAATTTGCCGTCAGAGAGCGAGTATATCGGCTGATAGTACACCTCGAACTTCCTGTTGAGCACGGCGTCGGATATGATATCGTCAATGTCGCTCATAAGGTCGTATCTGCTCTTGTCGAGAAGCTCACCCGCATGCAATACCTTTCCGGTGAACTGGAACTTTGTTGAAAGGTCCTTGCCGAACTCGATGATGGTGTTGAAATCGCCTATCTCGTCGGGACATTTGGCAACACAGACGAAAGTGATAAGATTGAGCTCCATGCCGTTGAGCGGGAGCTTGGGTTTGAGCGCGGCGTTTATAGTCTCGGCAACGTATTCGGCTCTCTCATGGGCGGTATAATTCACCACAACTCTGAATCTTCCCTTGTCGAGATAGTAGATATCCGCGTCGATCTTGGACTGCATAACAAGCTTGGATATCCTGTCGGCGATCTCTTTCAGCATAATGGTCGAAGCGTCATAGCTGAGTATCTCCTGTATCTGGAGGTAATTGGCTATATTGATAAGTATCACGTCAACGGGCTTTCTGTTGATGAAATTACGCTTCATATCGACGGCATAGGCGTTGAACTTGTACACGCCGGTGTTGAAGTCTATCAGAGCCTCGGGACGCTGTATGAACATTGCTATGAACAGTAAACCTATTGCAAGCGCGAACATCTCTATCCTTATCGCGGGAAATAACCTCTCTACAAATACGGCGCAGAACATCAGCGGGAATGACGATATGAACGCGAACAAACGCTTTTTTGTAAACAGGTTTTTACATATTATCAGGTAAACTATACAGAAAATGCAGAAATAGATCGCTATTGCATAAAGTATGTTCGAGAAGAAGTGGCGGGTGTACACGCCGCGTTCTACCGTGAACACCATACCGTTGAAGAAGTTGATCGCGAGTATGGCGGCAAACGCCAGGGCAGGGAGTATGACGATATAAAGGTCAGCTCTTTTTTTGCCGAAGCGGTGCAGGGTATCGGTCTGCGCGATTATATACATAAGATACAATGGCGGGGTGATATTGTGCAGATAGAGATAAAGGGTATGGCATATGAACTGAAGCGTGTCATACTGCGGGTCGGCAAGATTGTCAAGAAGCACGGCGGCGATATCGAAAACGCAGGTCGCGATACAGACAATGATGATCTGGATATAGCTTGTGTTTGTCTTGCCCTTGGTCATACGTCTGAAAAAGCAGGTAGCAAGCAGAAATACAAGAAGAACCAACGCGCATATATCAAAATACGGGTTTTTGAATTCCATACATAGAGCCTCCTTTACGACATTATTGTTTTATTATACTATATCTTTCTTTAAAAGTCAATATTACTTATTCCCTCACAAATATTTTTGTGCAATTTCACCATTTTGACCTCCGAAATATTTTCTTGACAAAATCTCCCGTAAGTAATAAAATTATAATATATTATGATTTCATCAATAACTCACCATATCAATTCCGAACGGTGGAATAGCTGTTTTCGCTTCTTTTTGGTGAGTTAAGTGGGCAGATCATATTTTGGCCGATAACGGTCTGCTGTGTTCACGGTAGGCTAAAACACGAACGATTATTGTGAGAGGTAGATAAAATGGAAAATCTGTGCTTTGAGAACCGCGAGCTTTCGTGGCTGAGATTTAACGAGAGAGTGCTGGAAGAAGCCGAGGACGAGCGCCTGCCGCTTTGTGAAAGGCTGTCGTTCCTGTCGATATTCCAGAGCAACCTTGACGAATTCTATATGGTGAGGATAGGCAGCCTGCACGATATGATGCTGCTCGACGAGGAAAACCGCGACAATAAGACAAAGATGACTCCCTTTGAGCAGATAGAAGCCGCCGTAGAGCGCACACGAGAGCTGTGCGTAAGGCGCGGGAACGTGTACAGAAAGCTTATGGATAAGCTTGCCGAGCAGGGCATTACGCTGCTCGATTTTTCCGATATCAGCGAAAAGTCGGAAAAATATCTGCGTGAGATGTTCAAGAATGACTTCATGCCGCTGCTGTCAACGTTCGTAGTCGGCAAGAAGCAGTCTTTCCCGTTCCTCCAGAACAAGGAGATATACGCCGTAGCATCGCTTACAGCGAAGGGCGGCAAGAGCGAAAAGGGCGATAAGACCGACAAGACGGATAAAGCCGATAAGACCGAAAAGACCAAGATAGGTATAGTTCCTTGCGGGAGCAGTGTCTTCCCGCGGCTCATCCCCGTTCCGGACAGAACCGGCTGCTTTATGCTTGCCGAGGAGCTTATTCTGCACTGCCTGCCGCTTGTTTTCAGCGGTTACAAGGTAAAGCACTCCGCGCTCGGAAGGATAACTCGAAACGCCGATATCGACGCCGACAGCATCTACGACGAAGATCTTAACTACCGTGACCACATGGCCGAGGTCGTCAAGCTGCGTAAGAAGCTCTGCCCCGTGCGTATTGAAGTTACCGGCAGCATCGAGCATGAGACGGTGAAGAAGCTCTGCGACCAGATAAAGCTGGACAGCAGAATGGTGTTCATGTACGATACACCACTTGATGTATCGTTCTTTTCGGGTATTTCCGACAGCCTTCGCAGCCGTTCCGAGCTGTTCTACGCTCCCCGCCACCCGCAGAGAGCGGTGGATTTCGACGAGAGCCGCTCCATACTCGATCAGATCGAGGAGGGCGACAAGATGCTGCATTACCCCTACCAGAGCATACGACCGTTCCTTAAAATGCTCAGCGATGCGGCGCACGACCCGAGCGTAATTTCCATAAAGATGACGCTGTACCGCCTCGCCTCCGACAGCAAGGTGGTGGAAAGTCTTGCCGAGGCTGCCGAGAACGGCAAGCAGGTGGATGTCCTCGTTGAGCTGAAAGCGCGCTTTGACGAGGAGAACAACATCGAGTGGAGCCGTCGGCTGGAGCGCGCAGGATGCCACGTCATATACGGTCTCGACGGATTGAAGGTGCACAGCAAGCTTTGTCTGATACTGCGCCGCAAAAAGGACGGCATAAAATACATCACACAGATAGGCACCGGTAATTACAATGAGAAAACGAGCCGTTTCTACACGGATATCTCCATAATGACGGCAGACCCCGATATCGGGCATGAAGCTTCCGCGGTATTCCAGGCGCTTACGCTCGGCGAGACTGTTGACCACATGCAGCACCTGCTCGTCGCGCCGCACTGCCTGCAGAACAAGCTGATAGACCTTATCGACCGTGAGATCGAGAAGCAGAAGCAGGGCGGGAACGGCCGCATCCGCGTGAAGCTCAACAGCCTTACCGACAAGGTGCTCATGGATAAGCTCATCGAGGCGAGCAGAGCGGGAGTCCCGGTCGAAATGGTGATACGCGGTATTTGCTGTCTGCGTCCCGGCGTGGAGGGCTTTACCGACAACGTGAAAGTCATCAGCATAGTAGGCCGCTACCTCGAACATTCAAGAATATACATTTTCGGAGAGGACGACGATGCCGACATCTATATTTCCAGCGCTGACTGGATGACCCGCAATACACTGCGGCGTGTCGAGGTCGCGCTTCCGGTGTATTCCGACGCTATAAAAAAGCGCCTTATCGGCATATTCAAGCTTATGCAGAGCGACAACATACAGGCGCGCGATATGCTCCCCGACGGCAGCTATAAGCGTCGTTTCCCGGGTAAGCAGAAGGGCGTGTCCTGTCAGGATCTGCTGTATGATGAAGCATATCGCCTTGCTGCGGAGAGCTCGGAGCAGTGAAGCGGCTCGTCATAGGCATGACCGCTCACGTCGATTCCGGCAAGACCACGCTTGCCGAGGCGATGCTTTACACGAGCGGTGCGATACGAAAGCTCGGCCGCGTTGATCACGGCGACGCCTTTCTCGACACACATTCCATAGAAAAGAGCCGCGGGATCACGGTATTCGCGAAGCAGGCGGTAATGGAGCTTGGCGGTGCGATGTTCACACTGCTCGATACCCCCGGCCACGTCGATTTTTCCGCCGAGACCGAGCGCACATTCTCCGTGCTCGATGCGGCGATACTCGTCATAAGCGGTACCGACGGCATCCAGAGCCATAGCGAGACACTCTGGGAGTTGCTGAAAAGGTATAACGTTCCTGTTTTCATTTTTGTGAACAAGACCGATATATCGTCTTACGGGAAGGACTACCACCTCGCGGAGCTTACCCGCCGTCTGAGCGGCTCCGTGGTGGACTTTTCGGCAGAGAAAAGCGAGCTCGATGAAGCCGCCGCGACCTGTGCGGAATACCTCATGGACGAGTATCTCGAAAACGGTGAGATCTCCGAAAGCTCGCTTGCAAAAGCCGTTATGAACAGGGATGTATTCCCTTGTCTGTTCGGCTCGGCATTGAAGATAAAAGGCATAGACAAGCTGCTCGATGCGCTGCAAAGATACACAGAAGAACCCGTGCGTCCGGAAAGCTTCGGAGCAAGGGTGTATAAGATATCCGCCGAGGACGGTACCCGCCTTGTTCATGCGAAGATAACCGGAGGAACGCTGAAAGTCAAGTCGGTCATAGAATGCGGCAGGGAGCACTCTCCCGAAAAAGCCGACCGTATCCGTGTCTATTCCGGGAGCAAGTTCCGCACGGCTGACGAAGTCCCTGCGGGAACTGTCTGCGCCGTGGAAGGCCTTCCTTCGGCGTATGCCGGAGAAGGTCTCGGCACCGAGCGCGATACGGAAAAACCGTTCCTTGAGCCGGTATTGTCCTATCGGCTTATCTGTCCGGACGGCGTTGACGCGCACACTGTCTTTTCAAAGATAAGGCAGTTCGGCGAGGAAGACCCCATGCTCAGGATATCCTGGAACGACCGTCTCAAAGAGATACACGTCAGCTTAATGGGTGAGATACAGCTCGAAGTGCTGAAAACGCTGATAGCGGAACGCTGCGGGCTGGATGTGTCATTTGGGGAAGGACGAATTGCTTACAAGGAGACTATCGCCGGCAAGGTAGAGGGCGTCGGGCATTACGAGCCGCTAAGGCATTATGCCGAGGTACATCTGATAATGGAGCCGCTCCCGAGAGGCAGCGGACTTGTGTTCGGGCGTGATGTCAGCGAGGATAAGCTCGCGCTGAACTGGCAGAGGCTGATTCTTACTCACCTTGCCGAAAAGGTACACTGCGGTGTGCTCACGGGCTCGCCGATAACCGATATGAAGATAACCGTTGCGGGCGGCAGAGCGCATCTCAAACATACTGAGGGCGGGGATTTCCGCCAGGCAACATATCGCGCGGTGAGAATGGGGCTTATGAACGCCGAGAGCGTGCTGCTGGAGCCGTATTACGAAATAAGGCTGGAGCTCCCGGACGAGTGTGTCGGCCGCGCTATGAGCGACCTGCAGCGGCTCGGAGCGGAGTTCTCGCAGCCCGAAAAGAGCGGTGAAATGTCGGTAATTACAGCAAAAGCGCCGATAGCGGCGATGCGGGGCTATCAGTCGGAGGGCGCGGGATATACCAAAGGGCGCGGACGCGCAGTGTTCACGTTCGGAGGCTACTATCCCTGCGAGAATGCCGAAGCCGTCATAGCGGAGACCGGTTACGACCCCGAGACCGACCTTGACAATACCGCGGACAGCGTATTCTGCGCGCACGGCGCAGGATTTGCCGTAAAATGGAACGAGGTACCATCGTATATGCACCTGCCGTATGTATTACAGCAGGAAAGACCCGCCGATGAGCCGGAAAAGCCCGTTCGGCGAGTTACATCCCCGCCCGCGTATGACGACAAGGAGCTTATGGCGATATTCGAGCGTACCTACGGCAAGATAAACCGCGACCCGCGAAATGCGATGTGCACAGAAAAGGAAAAGAAGAACACCGAAAAGGAGTTCGTGTATAAGCCGAAACTACAGGGCGAAGAATATCTGCTCGTTGACGGCTATAACATAATCTACGCGTGGGAAGAACTCAGCCCGCTTGCAAAGGACGACCTTGACCTTGCCCGAAAGACGCTTATCGACGCTATGTGCAATTACAGCGGATTTACGCGCTGTAAGCTGATACTCGTGTTCGATGCGTATCGTGTAAAGGGGAAGTACCGCGAAGTAGAGGAAGTGAACGGTATTTCGGTGATCTACACCAAAGAGGCCGAGACCGCCGATATGTTCATAGAGAAGGCAACACATGAGCTCGCGAAGAAGCATCGTGTCCGTGTTGCCACTTCGGACAGGCTCGAACAGATTATCATTCTCGGCAGCGGCGCGTACCGTATGTCTGCGTCGGAGTTCCACGACGAGGTGATGAACGCCGAGAAGGAGATACGGCAGATAATTTTCGGGAACAACTCGGGAAATACGATGAAATAGAGGTACCGGCAATGGAAATAAGACCCGTACAAACGGAAGAAGACCTGCGCGGAAAGGCGTTCGTGCATTACAACGCGTGGAATGAGGCATATACCGGGCTGGTGGATCAGGCATTCCTTGACAGCAGATCGTATGAACAATCGCTTGAAAGCGCACACCGCGCGTTCGACAACGGCTACACCATCTATGTCGCGATCGAGGACGGGAAGATCATCGGCTTTGCGGATTTCGGCGATTACCGTGACGAGGACCTTGCCGATGCGGGCGAAATATACGCGATCTATGTGCTGAAAGAGCATTACGGCCGCGGTGCGGGATATGCGCTTATGCAGAAGGCGCTGTCGCTGATGCCCGATAAAAAGCGCTTTGCGGTATGGACACTGCCAGGGAACGAAAGGGCTATGCGGTTTTACGAGCGGAACGGGTTTATACCCGACGGCGCGGAAATGACATATACGCTGGGTAAGGAAGTTACCCTGATACGATTGGTAAAGGAGAATAACAGATGAAGATCTGCGGTATAGCGGCGGAGTACAATCCGTTCCACAACGGGCATAAATACCATATAGAAAAGACGAAGGAGCTTTACGGTGCGACGCACATAGTTGCCGTGATGAGCGGGAACTTCACACAGCGTGGTGACGTGGCAATATTCGATAAGTTCAGACGCACGGAGATAGCTCTGAAAAACGGCGTGGATCTCGTGATAGAATTGCCCGTCCCGTATGCTCTCGGGAGCGCGGAGCAGTTTGCGGGGGGCGCGGTGTCACTGATGAATTCCCTCGGCTGCGTGGAAATGATAAGCTTCGGCAGCGAATGCGGGGACGTGTCACTGCTTGAAGAAACGGCCGGTGCCGTTGTGTTTGCGCAGCAGAACGAGTCCTTCTTCGGCTATATGCGCGCCGGTGACAGCTACCCTGTGGCATTGCAGAAGACGATCGAGGAATACTACGAGGACGAGATAATCGACGCGCTGACTTCCCCGAACAACACACTCGCGGTCGAGTATCTGAAAGCTCTCGGGGAGTACGGCTCGTTCATCAAGCCGGTAACGATAAAGCGCGTGGGAACAGACCACGACAGCGGCAAGACAAGTGGCTATTACGCATCGGCATCACATATCCGCAAGGCACTTGCGGCGGACGAGGACGTGAGCGCGTTCGTTCCCGGGCTTCCGGAGGAATATAAGAATGAGATCGCGGATCTTCGCAATATCGAGACCGCGATACTCGCAAAGCTCCGCACGATGTCACCGGAGGAGCTCGAAAAGGCGCCGAACGTGCTTATGGGGCTGGAAAACCGTATATATAAGGCCGCGCGTGTGTCGGTAAATCTTGCCGAGCTGTATATGCTTATCAAGACGAAGCGCTACACAATGGCACGCATACGCCGCATCGTAATGGCGGAGTTCATCGGGATAAAAAAGACCGATCTGAAAAATCCGCCGCCGTATGTTCATATTCTCGGAATGAATGAAAAGGGAAGGGAGATACTTGCCGCGGCGAAATGCGAGCTGCCTGTGGACACCTCGCTGAAAACGCTTGCCGCGTCGGGTCAGAAGGCCGCAAGATGTGCCTATCTCGAAGCAACGGCGGGAGACCTCTACGCGCTGACATTTGCGAAAAGGCGGGTCTGCGGCCTCGATTACACCGCAAAGCCTGTGATAATGTAAAATAACAAAAAATACCCCCAAACGGGGGTATTTTTGTTGCTGTGATTAAACTCCGGCAGCCTCAAGAGCCGCGTTGAGCTCGTCGATAGAGGCCTGGATAACTCCGCCGTATTCTGCACGGGCACCGGTGAAGGTGTTTGCGGAATCGTTGTAGGGATCCTTGATGATATGGTCGATAGGAGCCGTACCGTCGGACTTGGCGTTATCGTTGTCGATACCTGTTCTGAAGTCAAAGAGGGGAGTGAGAGGAGTATCGGTAACGGAGTAGAGCTGTTCTCTGAACTGCATCTGTGTCTCGGTCCACTTCTCGTTCTCCATGAGCTGCGATCTGGAAGCTTCCTTGACCTTGTCGTCGTTGAGCGAAAGGATCAGGCACTGGCAGAGAGCCTTGTAGCTGTCATAGTTGGTGGAGCCTGCGCAGAGAGCGTAGCCGAATACCTTATAGCTGTGATAATACTTGTCGGCCTGCGGATCCTTCGGGCAGGGAACATAGAATACTTCGTCGTAATCCCAGCCCATTTTCTCGCAGTACTTGTGGCCGTTGCCCTGATAGAACCAGAAGCCGTCGTCGAAGAACAGCGTATCGCCGTTCACCCAGGCCTTCTCGTTCACGCTCCAGCCGTTTTCAACGAGCGGGTAGCGGTAGTTCTGCTCGCAGAGCGTTGCGATGATATTTGCCGCGCGCTCTACGTTCGGGTTGTTGAGGTTGTTCACGACTCTGTTGTTTTCGATGCCGACTACAGGAACGCCGGTCGATGCGAAGAGCAGGGACTGAATGTACCAGCCGTCGCAGACATACTTGTTTTCGCCCGTTTTCTGGAACTTGTCCGCCATATCGAGGAAAGCGTCCCATGTCCACTCGCCGTTGAGGAAGAGCTCATACGGGTCGGTGAGACCGGCTTCTTCTATAACGCTTCTTCTGTAGTAGAGTATCTGTGCGGGGTAGAACTCACACGGTGCGAGGTAGTGCTTTCCTGCCCAGATGAACTGGTCTGAGAGCTCTCTCCAGCCGTCCCACTCGGGACCGCTCATATCGATGATGCCGTCGATGCTCTGGAACATATTCTTATATGCGGGGAGCGGGAAGATATCGTTCTCGAAGGGGAAGATATCGGGCGGATCGCCGGCAGCAATAGCCGCGCCGAGCTTATCGTATCTCGAAGCGTAGTCCACTACCTTTGATACAACGACTTCATCCTCGGTCTTTTCGCCGTAAGCGGTGCTGCCTTCCTCGGGAATGCCGTATTTAGCCTTGAACAGCTCGATAGCGGCCTGGGTGTTGTCGATCTTCCAGTTACCCATGAAAACGAGCTTTTTCTCAGGCTTGAGTGTTTCATCGACCTCGACATTGGTTACTGCGTCCTGCACCTCGGCGTTGGTATCGTATGTAACGATCTCAATGGGAGCCGCCGTTGTCGTGGTGGTATCGGCTGCTGCGGTAGTGCCGTTTTCTCCGGATGGGGCAGCTGTTGTGGATTCCGTCCTTCCGCCGCCACCGCACGATGCGACGGAGATGACGGATGCGAGCGACAGAGCCGCCGCAATGACCTTGCTGATTTTCTTCATTTTGTTTCCTCCTGTAAAAGGGACTGCTTGTGTAATGGATTACACAAGGCGCAAAAATTATTTGGTATAATGTCATTATTATACGATAATATTATACACTTAATTATGCAGAAATACAATTGACAATTTTCATAAATGATATTATAATATTTTATGACATTTGTAATAACAGATAAAAATGCAGATTGTGACCGTCTGACTCCAGTATTTCGCATGTGGAGCGGCACGGCGCGGTTGTCATACAAATTCAGGAGGAAACAAAAATGAAGTACCGCAACCCGATAATCAAAGGCTTTTATCCCGACCCGTCCGTATGTTTCGCAAACGGAAAATATTACCTCGCATCGAGTTCGTTCCAGTTTTTTCCCGGCATACCGCTGTTCGAGAGCGAGGATCTGGTCAACTGGGAGCGTATAGGCTATGCTCTGACAAGGACCTCACAGGTCAACCTTGACAAGATTTTCAGTTCTGGCGGTATCTTTGCACCTACAATTCGTTACAACAACGGCCGCTTTTACATCGTGGTTACCAACGATACCACACACAAGAACTTCTATGTGTGGACGGACGACATCTACGGAGAATGGTCGGATCCGATATTCGTAGATCAGGGCGGTATAGACCCGTCACTGCTGTTCGATAACGGGAAGGTATATTTCATCAGCAACGGCGAGGACGAGAACGGTGTTTACGGCATCATACAGTGCGAGATAGATATCGCGACCGGCCAGAAGCTCTGTGAGGGCAGGTGCATCTGGCAGGGCTCCGGCGGAAGATTTCCGGAGGGGCCGCATATGTATAAGATCGGCGGCAGATACTATCTTGTGGCTGCGGAGGGCGGTACAGAGTACGGACACATGGTGACATACTCGCGCTCCGACAGCGTGTGGGGACCGTTTGAGAACTTCCGTGACAACCCCGTGCTCACCAACCGCGACAAGGCTCCGTATTCGATCCAGGGCATAGGTCACGGTGAGCTCGTTCAGGACAGAGCGGGCGACTGGCATATCATCTGCCTCGGGTTCCGTCAGATACACGCGTGGATGACTTATCACCACCTCGGCCGCGAGGTGTTCATGGTACCTGTTGAATTTGACGACGACGGCTGGTTCACTGCGGGAACATACGGCACCTGCGACGAATACTACGATATAGCGGGCGACTTCATACAGGAAGACAAGCGGTACTACACGTTTGAGAATATGCTCTGGAATACCGACTGGCAGTATCTCCGCAAGCCGAAGCCCGAGAATTACATCTTTGAGAAGGACCGCATAACACTTAAAGGAACAAGCGTTTCGCTCGACGATACCGATTCTCCGACATTCATCTGCACACACCAGCACGATTTCGGTTTTACCATGAAGATAACCGTGCATACCGACGGCGGGGAAGCGGGAGTTACGTTCTACTACGACGAGACCGAGCATTACGACATAGCGATACGCAAGCACGGTGACGGCTTTGAAACAGTTCTGCGGCTGAATATAGGCGGTATAAACCACGAACAGACCACGGCATTCTCGAATGACGGAACGGTCAATATCACGGTAACTGCCGATAAAATGGAGTATGTGTTCATGGCAAACGGCCTGATGATAGGCAGAGCGGCGTCCAAATACCTGTCATCCGAGGTCTGCGGCGGCTTTACGGGAACGGTCATAGGTCTCTACGCGGTAGGTCACAACACTGCGGAGTTCACCGACCTTGAGATAAACTACGACAATGTGTGACCCGACAACGAAAAGGAGATAAGAGATATGCTTAAATTTACGGAAAAAGCCCCCATGGGCTGGAACAGCTGGGATTGCTGGGGCGCTGCGGTCACGGAGGATATCGTCAGAAACAACGCACAGTTTATGTCGGAATTCCTGAAACACCATGGCTGGGAGTATGTGGTCGTGGATATACAGTGGAGTGAGCCGAATGCCAAAGGTCACGAGTATAACCCCTTCACACAGCTTTGTATGGATGAATATTCACGTCTCGTCCCCGCAGAGAACAGATTTCCGTCCTCTGCCGGCGGGAAGGGGTTTGCACCACTCGCAGAGTATGTACATTCCCTCGGGCTCAAATTCGGCATACACATTATGCGCGGAATACCGAGACAGGCCGTTCATGAGAATACCCCCATACTCGGTACCGACAAGACCGCGCGTGATATAGCCAAAACCGACAGTATATGCGCATGGAACACCGACATGTACGGCGTCGATACCGAGAAGGACGGCGCGTGGGAATACTATCAGAGCATTTTCAAGCTGTATGCAGAGTGGGGCGTGGATTTCATCAAGTGCGATGATATCGCGAGAGAGTTCCCCCACGCGGAAAAGGAGCTCCTTATGATAAGCAAGGCGCTTGACGGCTGCGGCAGGGATATGGTGTTCAGCATCTCTCCCGGACCTGCGCCGCTCGAAAAGGCCGAGCTCCTGAAGCAGATATCCAATATGTGGCGCATAACCGACGATTTCTGGGATAAGTGGGAGTTGCTTTACGGTATGTTCGAGCGCTGCGAAAAGTGGAGCATCCACACAGGAGCGGGTCACTGGCCGGACGCAGATATGCTTCCGGTAGGCGCTATCCTGCAGGATTACGGCGAGCACACCCGCACGCAGTTCTCCGAGGACGAGCAGATCACGATGATGACGCTCTGGAGCATATTCCGCTCACCGCTGTTCATAGGCGGCGACCTTACTAAGTGTGACCCGTTCACTATGCGCCTGCTCACGAACGGCGGGATACTCAAAATGCACGAGTTCGTCCGCAATTCGCAGCAGGTCTGGCGCAGGACCATAGGCGGCATAGAACACATTCTCTGGAAGGCCTACGGTGCCGACGGAGCCGTGTATGCCGCAATATTCAACACAGGCGAGAAGGACAGCCGCATCGAGATACCGCTGAAAGATCTCGAGCTGCCCGCCGGACTTGTCTGCAACGAGCTCTGGAGCGGTCTGAAAGCTCCCGTATCGGATAAGATAAGCGTTCGCGTACCGCATCACGGTGCAAAGGCGTTCCGGCTCGCGAATAATTGAAAGGTCTGATAAACTGTGAAAAAGTATGTTCTGAGGCTATTTGCGCTTGTTTTGGCGGCAATGCTCTGCTTCTGCTCGTGTGAGTATGTCAGGCAGGCGGCCGATGCCGCGATTAGTTCCGCGGGCGCCGGGATATCAAGCGCTCTTGACGAGGGAAGAAAAGAATTCGACGAGGGGATGAACGAGCTCGCCGGGGCTACGGGCGAGTTGACCGGCGTTCTGACTAGCGTTTCCGAGGAATTGGAGGATGTCCGCAGCTCGGCAGCGGATGAAATAGGCGGTGTCGGCAGCTCCGTTTCGGGCGTGATCGACAGCGCGCTTTCCGAAGCCGCCGGTGAGATAGCCGCCGGAATGACGGATGTCCCCGGGTTTTCGACAGACGCCGATACGACGACTGTTCCCGCCGAGGCGAAGCGCTACACCTTCCGCAACCAAAAGAAGTACGACGAGCATTACGAGAAGCATGGCGCGGAATTCGGCAATATCACAAAGGAACAATACCTCGATATGGCGAACGAGCTGATAAACTCGACCTCCGACAGCGTTCTGACCAAGACGTCGAAGGACGGGGACTATGTATATTTCGACCAGAACACGGGATATTTCCTCGTGCTGTCGGACGACGGATATATACGCACTTTCTTCATTCCCACAGCGGGAAAGAAGTATTACGACAAGCAGTGACGGAGGCAGGCTATGGCTGAAATGAAATGTGCGTGCTGCGGTGTCGGGACCGTTGACGGGGAATACGATATCTGCCCGGTCTGCGGTTGGGAAAAGGACAACGTCCAGGAGCGGTTCATAGGCTTCCGGGGCGGTGCAAATAAGCCGTGCCTTGCGGAAGCGAGAGAGGCTTACCATATGAGCAACGGTGCTCATACAAGTGTCGAAAAGAAATAATGAAACGGATTTGCGGGGCAGCTCCCCGCATATTTCGGTTTAAAGATAATGACGGAGCAGCGTAACGCTGTTGTCGAGGAGTAATATGAAGGAATTTTTTCACAGCGGCAAGTTCAAGGTGATCATCTGCATATTCGCTTTGGTATTCGGTATAATGATATACGCCGCTATCTCGGGCAACAATATTATATTCCCGCAGAGCATCCTCGACACGATCTCACAGCCTTTTGTCGCGGCCGGGAAAGCTGTCAGCGACTGGGTTTCCGGTACGATAGACACGCTCGTGAATGCGGGTAAGTACAAGGCCGAGAACGAGCGTCTGCGCGAGATGCTCACCGAAATGTACGGGCAGCTCATTGACAAGGAAAAGACCGATGAAGAGAACGAGCAGTACCGTACCATTCTCGGTATCGCCGAGGAGCATAACGACTATACTTGGTCGCCGCCCTGCACAGTGATCGCAAGGAACGCGGGTGACATCTACGGCGGCTTCACAATAGACTGCGGAACTGCCGACGGGATAGCGGTTTATGACCCGGTGTTCACGTCGGTCGGACTGGTCGGTATGATAAGCGAGACCGCGGAGCATTATTCCGTTGTCAAGACAATACTCTCGCCCGATGTGAATGTCGGGGTAATGACAGCCGAAACAAGGTCGGTGGGCGTTACCGAGAACGATGCGGAATACGCGGCTTCCGGCTGTTGTCTCGTCAGCTATGTCTCAAAGGGCAGCGAGATAAAGCAGGGCGATGTGGTCATTACATCGGGAAGCTCGGTGTTTCCGGGAGATATAATGGTCGGAACGGTAAAGAGCGTGTTCGTGGATAATAACGGACTCACAAAGCACGCTGTCATTACTCCGACCGAGGACGTTTTCAAGGTCACACAGGTGTTTGTGGTCACGGGATTTGAGGGCAAGGACGATCAATGAAATACAAGATTCCGACCGGCAGTGAGCTTTCCCGGGAGGAAAAGCGTTACCGCATAGCGAAATGGGCGATCTTCATCATGATGCTGATGATCGGCACAGTCATAATGCGTTCCGGCGTGTTCGGCAGGTGGCAGCCTGTGCTGCTTATCCCGCTCGCCGTGTCCGTTTCCATGTACGAGGATGAGCTTTCCTCGTGCATTTTTGCGCTGTTCTGCGGATATATGACCGATATCGCGTTCGGTTTCCTGTTCGGGTTCAGCGCGGTCTGGCTCATGGGGATATGTGTGCTTTGCTCGCTGCTCGTCCGTAATCTTATCCGCGTCAACCTGATCAATTTCTGTATAATCTCGGCGGCCGCTGTGTTCCTCGAATTCTTTATGGACTGGTTTTTCAACATTTTCCTGTGGAATGTCCCCAAAGGCGAGGTGATACTGCTGCATTCCATACTTCCGACGGCGGTAGCTACGCTTGTGATATCGCCCGCACTGTATTACCTTACCGGATTGACAGAACGCAGACTGGGCTCCGAGACCGTGGATGTCACCTACCTTGACGAGCAGAAAGAGGAAGAGGAGGGTGACAGGGAAGAATGAGCAGGATATCGCTTCTTATCCGTCGTATGACGCTTGTGCTGATCATATTTGTGCTGTTGTTCCTGTGCATTGCAAGGCTTATCACGCTCCAGATAGTAGAGGGGGAGACGTACCTTGCACAGACCGAGGCGAGCTATTCCGCAACACAGGAGATAATCGCCACGCGCGGTCAGATATTCGACAACAGCGGTATGCTTATGACCGCGAACCGTCCGGTTTACAAGATAATCGTGCAGAAGGCGTTCCTTACGCCGGCAACGCAGAACGATGTTCTGCTGAAGACCGTGGAGACGCTTAAAAATGGCGGCGAGAAGTGGAACGATTCCGTTCCGATAAGCTATACGGAACCCTTCGTATTCACGACGGACGACGACGACGCACTGCTGGAATTCAAGCGCCGTATCATTGTAAATGCCGACGCGACCGTTGACAACTGTATCTCGGCTCTCGCGAAAAAATACGACATAGACACAACTAAATACGACCGTGTGCAGATACGCGAGATAGGCGGTGTGCGCTACGAGATGGAGAAGCGCGATTTTTCCTATGAGAACCGCTTCACGCTCGCGGATGATGTTTCGGTCGAAACGGTGATAAAGATAAAGGAGCTCAGCAGCAGGACTCCCGGCGTTGACACGGTGGAGGAAAGTGCGCGGGATTACCTTGTGACGAATGTAGCACCGCACGTTCTTGGCTCTGTTGGAGCCATTTCCGCGGAGGATTACGCCGCACTGAAAGAGGAC
>JAEEGL015696347.1_pt1 | contig 23203 bp, 19 predicted proteins | sample 9134231 | NCBI WGS metagenome assembly JAEEGL01 (sample SAMN16246548, study PRJNA631951) | gut metagenome | biome: gut microbiome; feature: rumen; material: fiber-attached | host: Bos | place: Iran: Karaj | collected 2018-10
ATATCATGCTGATCAGCGACCAGATCCGCCTCTTCGACCCCGATCCCCTGATCGGCCCCAATATTGAGCAATTCGGCGGCCGTTGGTGCGACATGTCCGACGTCTATACGGCCGAATATCGCTTCCTCGCCAAACAGGCGGCAAGCGAGCTTGGCCTGCAGCTGCGCGAAGGCGTTTACTTCTACTTCACGGGCCCGCAGTTTGAAACCCCCGCCGAGATCCGTGCAGCGCGCATTCTCGGGGCAGACGCCATCGGAATGTCGACCGTTCCCGAGGTGATCGCGGCCGTGCACTGCGGCATGAAGATCCTCGGCTTCTCTCTTCTCACCAATATGGCGGCCGGTATGGTGAAAACGGCCTACGTCACCGGCGAGGTCACCCAGACCGCCGAAATGGTCAAGGATTCCTTCTGCAACCTGGTGCGCATTTGCCTGACCCGCCTTCCCTAATCTTTTGAAAGGAGTTTCTCCCATGAACCTCGATCTTCTGTTTCGCGGCATCACGGTTCTTACCATGGACGATGCGCGTCCACTTTTGCGGGACGCCTATCTCGGTATCGAGGGCCGGAAAATCGTCTGGCTCGACACGAAAGCCCCTGAGGGAACCGCTGCTCGCACTCTTGACGCTCCTCATTTTGTGCTGATGCCCGGTCTTTTCAACACTCATACCCACCTCGGCATGAGCGTGCTGCGGGGATATGCAGACGACTACGAACTCGACACCTGGCTTCGTCAATATATCTGGCCGGCCGAGGCCAAGCTGACCCCAGAGGCCATTTTGGCAGCCGATGCGCTCTCGCTGGCAGAGGGCATCGCATCGGGAACCGTCTCTTTCACCGACATGTATTTTCACGAGCCGAAAATGGCGGAGCTCTGCCTGGAAGCAGGCTGTATGGCAAATCTCTGCAACGCCTTTATGTGTCTGACAGATGAATATGACCCCAACACCGACCGCGCTTTTCAGGAACTGCAGGTGCTGACAAGGGATTACCACAATGCCGACGGCCGCATCAAAGCGGATGTGGGCGTGCACGGAGAATACACCTCCTTCCCCGCGGTTTGGGAGCTGGCGGCTGGATTTGCAAAGGAACACGGGCTCAATGTGCACCTTCATCTGAGCGAGACAAAGCGGGAGCACGACGCCTGCGTTGCAAAATACGGTATGACGCCCGCCGCGCTCTTTGAGAGATACGGGCTTTTCGACACCCGAACAACGGCAGCCCACTGCGTTCATGTCACAGATGAAGACGTGGAGATTCTTGCCGCCCGCGGAGTCACGGCGGTGCATGACCCCGGCAGCAACCTCAAGCTCGCCTCCGGCGTGCAGCGGACGGAGTATCTGATCAAAAAGGGCGTCAATGTCTCTCTGGCAACCGACAGCGCCTGCGCGATCAACACCAACGAGCTCTTCTATGATCTGAAGCTGGCTGCGATTCTTCACAAGGGAATCCAACTCGACCCTGCCCTGTTGCCTGCTGCCGAGACCCTCAAGCTGGCTACCCGCAACGGCGCATACGCCCAATCAAGGGAAAAGGAAAGCGGCATGCTGCGGGTTGGAATGGACGCCGATCTGATCGCCATCGATTTTGACAAACCGCATCTCATCCCCTGCCATGACGTCGCTTCCAGCGTGGTCTACTCCGCACGCCCCTCGGATGTGGCCCTCACAATGTGTAAAGGAAAAATCCTTTACGAAAATGGGGAGTGGAAAACGCTGGACATCGAACGCATCAAGTATGATATGCTGCATGTTGCGCTGCCTTGTGTGACCGGCTGAGCTCCGATCGCGAGGCGGTAGCTTTCCATTTGACTTTCTCCGCAAAAACCGGCTGTTTTCTGGCGCCTGAGCCAGAAAACAGCCGGTTTCTCTTGTGATGCAGCCGATGCAGGCGATCTCTCTCTTCCCGTTTCGACTGCCAAAATCAATGCAGCCTGAAACAAGGGTCTATTCCGCTATGCAGCCTCTTCTTCAAAGTCACTGACATAGCGAATTAAATCACAGACATATCGAAATGCGATCTCATCCCCTTCGGAGACAGTCTGACTTGCAAGATCGGTCATCAGCATTTCTCCATTAATATAGACCATCCAGCCGGAGAACTCGCCGCAGTCGGTCTCATAGAGGTTGCCGATCCCCCGCACATAGGCCGAATCGGAGGAGACCACGCTGTCCGCATGGAGCTTGTTCTGCTGCACAGCTTGAGAAAAAACATCAAAAACCGTGTCTCCCTCTTCAAATGTGACCTGGGTGGACAGCATAACGCCATCCTCGGGAATCAATTCCTGTTTTTCAGCGGCCAGCTCGTCCCAGTGCTCAAAAACCGAGCTGCATTCGATCAAAAGTGTGCAAGTTGCAGTCTTTGTTTCACTTTCGGGATCCTGCTGCTTTTCCCCGTCAGCTGCACAGGCGGAAACCAGAAGCAAAAGAATCAGAAGCAAGGTAAAACACAAGCGTTTTCTCTCTTTGCATGCCATATACGGCGACACCCCTTTCCCGTGTTTTTTCGTGACAGTTTTGATCCGACAGGCGCATTGCGGGAATCCCTGCTCGCTTGGTCGGGATGGCTGCGTTTTGTTTTCTATCCTTGGAAGAAAGCACAGCGCCAAACAACCTGCCGGAATCCAAGCCGTCAAAATCATTTGAGAAAAACCATACGGCGGTCAGACTCCCTGCAAGAGCCTGACCGCCGTATCCATTTTGTCAGCATTCGTGAACCGCATTCAAACCGGTTTGGCAGCTTCCCTGCCCTTTGCAAAACCGGCCAACTTTAAAGCAAGAATGACAGAAAACCAACATGTTTCCGCGGGACCGGCAGAAACTTGCTTTTATGAGGGGAAATCAGCAAGGATGACAAAACCTGCTTACTTGAACTTGCGCTTTCTTGCAGCCTCTGACTTCTTCTTTCTCTTCACGCTGGGCTTTTCATAATGCTCTCTCTTACGGAGTTCAGAAAGAACACCGGATTTGGCACACTGTCTCTTAAATCTTCTCAGAGCGCTATCCAGCGACTCATTATCCTTCACTCTAACTTCAGACATTCCTATCCCTCCCCTCATTGTTCCAGTCCCAGAACTTTGATAACCTATTATACTGCTCTGATTCAGCGATGTCAACCCTTATTTTACAACAAGATTGACCAGCTTATCGGGAATCACAATCTCCTTGACGACCGTTTTCCCTTCCAGATAGGAAGAGACCCTCTCTCTTGCCTTGGTCAGCACGGAATCTTTGTCTTCCCCTCTGGCGATGACGATGGTACCGCGCAGCTTGCCCGAAACCTGAACCGGGATCTCCAGACTGTTTTCGATGGTCTTGGCCTCGTCGTAGGTCGGCCAGGTCTGTTCGGTCACCATGCCTCCGAATCCGCACTGCTCCCAGAGCTCTTCGGTGAGATGGGGAGCCATGGGGTTGAGCAGGATGAGATAGGTGCGAAGCTCCGCCTCGGTGATGGACTTCTTCTGCTCGATCTCATTCAGATAGGTCATGATGGCGGCAATGGCCGTGTTGCCCTTGAGGTGGGCGATATCATAGGTGACCTTCTTGATCAGGGCATGGGTTTTGGTCTCCATATCGGGAGAGTATCCCTCGCCCTTCTTCATGATGGCGGGCAGATCGGCCGTGCGCTCCAGGAAGCGTTTACAGCCCTTGATTCCTGTGGCCGACCAGGGGGCCGATTTCTCAAAGTCGCCGATGAACATTTCATACAGGCGCATGGTATCGGCACCGTATTCCGCAATGATATCGTCCGGATTAACCACGTTTCCGCGCGATTTGCTCATCTTCTCGCCGTTCTCGCCCAGAATCATGCCGTGCGAAGTGCGCTTCTGATAGGGCTCCTTGGTCGGCACCACGCCGCAGTCATAGAGGAATTTGTGCCAGAACCGGGAATACAGCAGATGCAGGGTGGTGTGCTCCATCCCGCCGTTGTACCAGTCGACCGGCAGCCAGTATTTGAGCGCCTCTTCGGCCGCAAGCTCCGTATCGTTGTGAGGATCGATGTAGCGCAGGAAATACCAGCTCGGTCCGGCCCAGTTGGGCATGGGGTCGGTCTCGCGCTTGGCGGGGCCTCCGCAATGCGGGCAGGTCGTGTTGACGAATTCGGGAATGTTGGCCAGCGGGGAATCGCCGTCGTCGGTGGGCTCGTAGCTCTCCACATCGGGCAGCAGCACGGGGAGCTGGTCGTAGGGCACAGGCACCCAGCCGCACTTCTCGCAGTAGACCAGCGGGATGGGTTCGCCCCAGTAACGCTGACGGGAGAAGATCCAATCTCTAAGCTTGTAGTTGACCTTGGGCTCGCCCTTGCCGTTCTCAGACAGCCACTTCTTGATGGCGACCTTGGCCTCTTCCACCGTCATCCCATCGAGGAAGCCGGAGTTGACCATCACTCCGGTTTCACAGTCGGTAAAGGCCTCTTTTTCGATGTCGCCGCCCTTGACCACCTCAATGATCGGAAGATCAAAAACCTTTGCAAAATCATAGTCGCGCTCATCGTGAGCCGGAACAGCCATGATGGCGCCGGTGCCGTAGCTCATGAGAACATAGTCTGAAATATAGATCGGGATCTCGGTTCCGTTGACGGGGTTGATCGCGCGGACCCCTTCGATGCAGACGCCGGTTTTGTCTTTGACCAGCTCGGTACGCTCAAAATCGCTCTTGCGCGCAGCTTCTGCACGGTATTGCAGCAATGCATCCATATTGGTGATATGGGGCGCCCACTTCTCGATCAAGGGATGCTCCGGCGCGATGACCATATAGGTGGCGCCAAACAGAGTGTCGGGACGGGTGGTGTAGACCTCCAGAATATCGCCCACCGTGGTGGCAAAGCGAACGTCTGCTCCCTCGGAACGGCCGATCCAGTTCTTCTGCTGGATCGTTACACGGTCGATAAAGTCAAGATCGTCGAGATCATCGATCAGGCGCTGCGCGTACTTCGTGATGGCCAACATCCACTGGCTCTTGATCTTCTGCTCGGTCTGCGCGCCGCAGCGCTCGCAGACGCCGCCCGTGGACTCTTCATTGGCCAGCACGACTTTACAGGAGGGGCACCAGTTGACCGCCATTTCCTTCTTGTAGGCAAGTCCCTTCTCAAAGAATTTCAGGAAGATCCACTGGGTCCACTTGTAGTAGTTCGGGTCGGTGGTGTTGATTTCCCGAGACCAGTCGAAGGAAAGGCCGAGCGACTGAAGCTGCGCCTTGAAGCGCGCGACGTTGCGCTCGGTGACAACAGCGGGTTTCATCTTATTGGCAATGGCATAGTTTTCGGTCGGCAGACCGAAGGCGTCCCATCCCATCGGATAGAGAACATTATATCCCTGCAGGCGCTTCTGACGGCAGATCGCGTCGAGCGCGGTGTAGGAGCGGGGATGTCCGACATGGAGTCCCTGTCCCGACGGATACGGGAATTCCACCAGACCGTAGAACTTGGGCTTCGAATAATCATTGGGGGCATGGAAGCATCCCTTTTCTTCCCAGATATCCTGCCATTTCTTTTCGATCGCTGCAAAATCATATTTCATGTTTGATTCTTCCTCTCAAAAGCCCTTACGAGCTGTTTTTATTCCTGGATCGACTGCTCTCCCGGCAGTTCAAGACGTTTTGCATCGGCCCATAGGTGTTCTAGTCGGTAAAACTCGCGGGAATCTTTATAGAACACGTGGACAATGACCGAGGAATAATCGAGTAGCACCCAACTGGTCGAGCGGTGTCCCTCGATGTGGTGAGGCTCGATTCCCAGCTCGGATAGTCGAAATTCCACCTCCTCAGCCAACGATCTGACCTGTGTGCTGCTGGTTCCGGTGCAGATCACAAAATAATCTGCCAGCACCGTGAGATCGGTGATTTCGAGGACTTCAACGTCGTGTGCCTTTTTCTCACTGAGAAAATGTGCGGCTTGCAGGGCAAGCTCACGGGGTGTCAATTCCATGGAAGAACCTCCTTTACTACCGCTCGGCTGCCGTCAAAAGCCCTCGGGCAACCGATCGGGCGGGGAACTTTCAGAATTTGGATTGGGATTGGACTCGGACTCCGGCTCGGGTTCCGGCTCCAACTCGGGCTCCGGCTCCGGCTCGGGTTCCGGCTCCGGCTCGGGTTCCGGTTCCGGCTCGGGTTCCAACCCGGGCTCGGGTTCCGGTTCCGGCTCTTCAGGAGGCTTCTGCTCAGGGGCAGTCTGCCCCGTTCCTTCGGGAGGAGTCGGTTCCGGCTTTCCCTGGGCGGGAAGCTCTTCACTCTCACCCGCTGCAGGAAGCGGTGCAGCCGGTTCGGTCTTTTCCTTCTCCTCAGTTTGCTCGGGCTGCACCGCAGAACCTCCCCCCGCGGTCTGGCTTGCCAGATACTCCTTCCAGTTCCACTTGGGATTGAGATAGAACTTGGGGTGATTCTCATCGATTTCCACAAAGGTTTTCCCGTCGAGCTCCCACTCCGCGTTCTCCTTGCGGCCCAGCTCCATCAGAGTCTCCCCTGTGATGAGCTCCTGATAGGGACTGAAATAGTTGTTGATGATATACATGGCCTCATCGCGGTAGGCGGTCAGCCCGCTCTCTCCTTTGTAAAACCATGCTTCGCCCGGCAGGGTAAAGATCCGGATATCCTCCAGCGACAGCTTAAGCGCCTCGCCGGCAAGATCCAGCATATCGTTGACCGTGAAATCGGTCTTCATATTCTTGAACACCGCCGTGAGGATGCCGGGCACCTCGGCGATATTCTTCTTGCTGAGCGCCGTTTTGGCAAGCGCAGTCAAAAACATCTGCTGCGCCTTCATTCGGCCGATATCCATATCCGAGTATCCATAGCGGAAACGGACAAAGCCCTCGGCCTGCGCTCCGGTCAGGGTCTGCATTCCCTTTTTGAGGTGGATCGACAGACCCTGTGCGGGGTCTTCATAATCCATATTGAAAGGCACGTCGAGCGGAACTCCGCCCAGCTTGTCGACCACGGTTTTGAAGCAGCTGAGATTGACGACCACATAGTGCTCGATCGGGATCCCGAAGGTCTCGCTCAGCACGCTCTTCATCAGGCTGCCCTTTCCATATGCATACAGGGCGTTGGCCTTGCGGCTGGCATACCCCGTGTCCACAAAAAGGTCGCGCGGGATCTGCAGCAGATTCAGCTGCTTTTCGGATGGGCAGAAATAGACCAGCAGCATCGCATCGGTGCGATACCCTTCCTTGTCGGTCCCGCCGACCAGAAAAATATGCGCATCCTTCTTTGTCTCGGGCTCGTTCTCCTGCTTTTCTTTTGCGGTCCCCTCATAGCGGATATAGTGAATCCCCTCTCCCCAATCCTCCTGTTCAGGATCGACATAGGTATCGGCGGCAACCGAATAGAAATACATGCCCGTTGTCACCGCGGCAGCGGCGAGAACCAGCAATAACGCAGCGAACATTGCGATGGCCGAGCGCCGTTTCACACCCGAATCCTTAGACGGCATGGCAGTTCTCCTTTATGCTTTGCATCAGAATGCTGTTGCGGGCCGCGAGCGTATCGGGGTGAATCAGGCTCCCGAGCTCAACGAGTTCTCCAATGGTTGCATCCAGTGCCGTAAGCAATGCCTCTTCAAGCCGATCATCCACCAGTCGGCGGACCTGCTCCACTCCTTCGAAGGCGCGCAGCGGCTCCACATAGTCCGCCAAATAGAGCAGCGCTTCAAAAAGCGTCATATTCGCGCGTGCGGTGGTGTGATAGCGGATGGCGCCAAGCGCCTCCTCATCCTTCAGGCCAAAACGCACTCTTGCATAGGCGGCACCGGTGATGGCGTGCAGCAGCTTGGGACTGTATCGTTCAAGATCACTAATGATTATACCAAATTCTTCACAGAGCCGCAACTGGTTTTCAAAGGTTTCGTCCTTGGTGCAGTCATGCACAAGTCCTGCGATCCTGGCCCGCGCAACATCGAGCCCATAGCGCTGCGCCAGACGCTCCATTTCTTCCATCACGGCGATGGAGTGGTGGAGCCGCTTCTCCGAAAGCCGCTTGGACAGCAGCGTGATGAGCTCCGCCTCCCGCTCAGTCCTGCCGCGTGAAACGTCGAACCGAACGCCGTAAAGTCCCTTTGCAAGAACTTCACGCAACACCTTGGCGGGAACCGTGCGGGGCAGCGGCCCCTTTCGAATCTGCTCCCGGAGCTCGGTGGAAGAGACGTCTTTCATCGGAAAACCCGCAACGGTGATCCTGGCCCGATAGGTGCGCTGCAGATGCTCCACCAGAGAGGAAAGCTCTTCCTCCCGCTCCTCTCCCTCCAGCAGAGGACGAGGATAGACCACGATGGGCGTTTCTCTGAGCAGGTCCTCCCCACGGTACCACTGCGGAGTGGTCTCAAGCATATCTTGCCCCATCAGAAGGGAAATTTCCCCCTCGCCCTGCTGCTCGTGCAGCAGACGCAGCGTTTCATAGGTGTAGCTCTTTCCCTTCCGGCGCAGTTCGAAATCGCTGACCTCGGCACCCGGGATCCCCTCGAAGGCAAGTCGGGTCAGCTCCAGCCGCACCTGCGCCGACACCTTTTCCGCCACGGCCTTATGGGGCGGTTCGGCGGCCGGAAGCACCAGCACCCGATCAAAATGGAGCTGCTCGAGCGCAAACTTCACCATCTCGACATGCACGTTGTGCGGCGGATTGAAGGTACCGCCCAGAAGTGCGGTTTTGCAAGTCCTCATAGCTTGATCTTCTTCTCCTTTGACGGACGGTAGAGGATGAATCGGGAACCGATCACCTGCACCACTTCCGCGTGGCATCGCCCTGCAAGCTCGGCAGCTGCCTCCCTCGGATCCAAAAGGGCGCTTTCAAGCACCCGCAGTTTGATCAGCTCCCGCGCCTCCAACGCAGCGTCGACCTGCGCATAAAACGCATCCCCAAGCCCTTCTTTTCCCACCTGAAAGATGGTATCGATGGTGTTTGCCATCCCACGCAGCGCGGCGCGCTGCTTACTCGTCAGCATTGTCTTCTCGGCTCCTCTCAAGCTGTTCCACCAGCAATCGCATGGCGACCGCCCTGTGGCTGACGCGGTTCTTGCTCTCTTCGCTCATATCGGCAAAGGTGCACCCCTCCGGCGCATAGAAGAAAACGGGATCATATCCGAACCCTCCTTCTCCCGACGGCTCAAGCGCAATCATGCCGTAGCATTCTCCCGTGACGACAAAACCGCCGCCGTCCGGAAGAGCAAGGGCGATGGCCGAAGTGAAGTGCGCTCCGCGGTTTTCGAGCTCCACCTCTTTCATGCGGGAAAGGAGCAGCTCTACCCGCTGACCGTCGCTCAGCCCCGGGCCGCCGAACCGAGCGGAATAGACACCTGGCGCTCCGTCCAGCGCATCGACGCAAAGCCCCGAGTCGTCGGCCACCGCGGCGATCCCGGACGCTCTGCAATAGGCAAGCGCCTTGATCACGGCATTTTGCTCAAAGGTTTCGCCGGTCTCTTCCACATGCAGTCCCTGAATGCCGCAAACCTCCGGAGAGAGCACCTTCACTCCCAGCGGTTCCAGCATGATCGCGAGTTCCCTCATCTTTCCCTTGTTTCCGGTGGCCATGACCACCTCGGAGAATTCCCACCTGTTCATCCCACAATCGCCTCCGCAAAGGCCGCGGCATCAAAGGGCTGGAGATCGTCTACGCCCTCTCCCACTCCGACGAATCGTACAGGAAGTCCGAGTTCCCGATGGATGGCCACCACGATTCCGCCCTTGGCCGTTCCGTCGAGCTTGGTCAGCACCAGACCGGTGACCGGCGCGGCGTCTAAAAACTCTCTCGCCTGGGAAAGCCCGTTCTGTCCTGTCGTGGCGTCGATCACCAGCAAAACCTCCCGATTGCAGTTCGGAAGCTCCCGCTCGATGACGCGGAAAATCTTATTGAGCTCGTTCATGAGGTTTTTCTTGTTGTGCAGCCGCCCCGCCGTGTCGCAGATGATAACGTCGGCCCCACGGCTCTTTCCTGCGGCGATCGAATCAAAAACTACAGCCGCAGGGTCGCTTCCCTCCTGGTGGCGCACAAGGTCGGCCCCTGTGCGGTCAGCCCAGATCTTGAGCTGATCGGCAGCCGCAGCCCGGAAGGTATCGGCTGCGCCGAGCAGCACCTTTTTCCCCTGCGCTGCGAAGTAAGCCGAGAGCTTGCCGATCGTGGTCGTCTTTCCGACCCCGTTGACTCCGACCACCAGCAAAACAGAGGGTTTGGTGGAGAGGCGCATCGGCTCCTCCTCCCCTGTCTCGATCTGTTCTTTCATGATTTCAGCCAGCATCCCGCGGATCTCCGCGGGGTCGGTTACCCGCGCCAGCTTGACGCGCTCCCGCAGCTGCCCGAGAATCTCCTCCGAGGCGTCGAGCCCGATATCTGCCAGGAGCAGCACCTCTTCCAGCCCTTCAAACAGATCTTCATCGATCTTGGTGAAGGTCGCCAGCACATTGTCGACCGCTTTGCCAAGCGAATCCCTTGTTTTTCCGAGCCCCTGCTTCAGCTTTTCAAACAGCCCCATGGTTCGATTCCTTTCCGTTTTCTTTGACACGCATCCTGCTGTGCCACGCAGCGCTCGCCTCATGGCACAGCCATCCGGCTTTTTCCTGCGCGTTTTGATCAGGTCGCGCGCAGATGGATCCGCCGCTCCACATCGTTGACATCGATCCGCAAGATCTTGGAAACGCCCTGTTCCTGCATGGTGATCCCATACAACACGTCTGCCATCTCCATGACGCCGCGGCGATGTGTGACAAGAATCAGCTGGGTCTTTTCCGTGAAGCGCTTGTAGTAGTTTGCAAGGCGCACCACGTTGACCTCGTCGAGCGCCGTGTCGATCTCGTCAAGAATGACAAAGGGCGACGGATGTACGCGGAGGATCGCAAAATAAAGGGCGATGGCGGTCAGCGCCTGCTCCCCGCCCGAGAGCGCCGAGAGGTTGTTGATGATCTTACCCGGCGGCTGAACCCGCAGCTCGATATTCGACTCCAGCACATCGGAGGGATCCGAGAGGGAAAGACTTGCCGTGCCGCCTCCGAAGAGATCTGAAAAAATCTGCTTGAAGTGGCTCTCGATCACCTGGAACTGCTCTCTGAAGATGGTCTGCATCTCGGCGGTGAGCTGCGCGATCAGCTTCTCCAACTCTGCCTTGGAGACCTCCAGATCTCCGACCTGCGCCGTATAATAGTCGAATTGCTCTTTGACGGTTTTGTATTCCTCAATGGCGTCGACATTGACATGGCCGAGCGCCTTGATGGCATGCTTAAGCTCTGCGATCCGTTTTTGCGCCGCGGCCCGATCCGGTATGGGGGTGCGAAGCTCGAGCGCCATCGAGGCAGTGAGCTCGTATTCATCCCAGAGCGCGCCGATCAGGGCGTCGCGCTCGGCCTCCACCTGCGCCTTCTGCGCTTCGCAGCGCATCTGCTCTTTCACCAGTCCCTCCCGCTGTTCGGCAAGGGCGCGCTCCTGCGTGCGCAGGGAAACCTGTGTGCGCTCGGCAGCATCCCGCTCTTCGGAAAGCCGCGCCATCTGCTCAAGCCTTTGGGCAGCCTGCCGCTCATAACCGAGCGCGCCTTCCCGCAGAGAGGCAAGCTCTTGATCGAGCCGTTCCCGATCCTGCACAAGCGCCTGCCGCTCGGTTTCCAGCCGGTCGCGGTCGAGCCCCTGCAGAGCGAGCAGCTCTGCCGTTTCCCGCCTCGACTCCTCCAGCGCGCTTGCATCCCGCTCGCAGGCGGTCAGCGCCAGGCGAAGCTCGGAAGAGCGGCGCATCAGCGCGTTGAGAGCCTCTGACTGCTCCTCATAACTCTGTTCAAGCTCGGAGAGAAGCTTTGCCTCCTCTTCCTGCCGGAGCTGGAGCTCACTTTGCTGACGTTTTACCTTTTCCAGAGACTCTAGGGCCTCGTTTTGTCCTTCTTGGGCGCGATCCCGCCTGAGGAAGAGCGCCTCGCGGCTGCGCAGCAACAGCTCAAGCGCCGCCTGTGCGCTGCTCAGCTCGCCGAGCAAACGGATCTGCTCTTCTCTTGCCGTCTGACGTTCGGCCTGTGCTCCCTGCGACTCGGCCAACACCTTCGCCGCCTCCTGCTGCGCCGCCTTGACACGGACGGCTGCCGCCTCTTCCTCCGCCTGCTCGTCCGCCGCCTGCTTGGCCAGCGCCTCGATCTCGCCGCGCCTGGAAAGCATACCTGCTCCCCGCACGGCCGAACCGCCGGTGAGAGATCCCCCCACGTTGACCAGCTGCCCGTCCAGCGTGACGATGCGGAAGCGGTAGCGGTGCTGCTTTGCAAGGGCGATGGCATGGTCAATCTCGCGCACCACAAGCGTTCTCCCGAGCTGGGCGTCGATCAGCGGGCGATACCGCTCGTCACAGGAGACGAGCTCGGCCGCGCTGCCCACGATGCCTTCGCCCTCCTGGGGCAGGGTCTCGCCGTTGCGGCGCTGCACCGCCGAAAGGGGCAGGAAGGTCGCGCGCCCGGCATTTCTCGCCTTGAGCATCGCAATCGCAGCCTTCGCCTGCTGCTCGGTATCGACCACAAGATATTGCAAGGCTCCGCCCAGCGCCGTTTCAATGGCAAGGGCGTAGCGTTTTTCCGTTTCAATCAGAGAGGAGACGGCGCCGTGAACGCCGGCCAGCCTGCCGAGCTGCTTCTCTCTGAGAATCAGCTTGACGGCGCCTGAGAATCCCTCAAGATTCTGCTCGAGTTCCTTGAGCGCATGCAGGCGCTGCTCGGTCTGCATCCGCTTACGCGTCAGATCCTCCAGGGCCTGGCGCTCCTCCTGAAGCCGCTGCATCCGCACGGCATGCTTTTTCTCGTAGCCGCCGACGGAATTTTCAGCGCGCTGCAGGATCTCTTCCTGCCGCTTTAACAGCGCTTCGGTCTCGGAAAGGCACTGCTGCGCGAGGGATATCTCTTTTTCCAGCGCCGCAAGTTCGGTCTTGACCTGGGTTTCCTCTTCTTTCTTTGCGGCGAGCGCGGCCTCACAGTTCGCCGCTTCCGCACGATTGCGGCCGAGCGCATCGAGCAGGTCGAACTGCTCCGTCCGCTTGCGCACGATGGTTTGCTCCGCCTCTTTGAGAGATCCGTCTTCAGCCTGCAAGAGCAGCTGCTCCAGCTGCTGCCGAAGCGCGGAGGCCTGCTCCGTGAGCCGCTTCTGATCTTCGGCCATCTGCGCGTCGCGGGCCTGCAGCGCCAGAAGCCGCTCTTTCGACAGGGCCGCGCTTTCCACCAGCGACTCCTGCCGCTGACGGTTGTGCGCAAGCTCGTTTTCGGTCACGGCGGCCTCGCTTCTCGCCTGCGCCGCCTGCTGTTCGAGCTCTCTTTGACTGCGCAGCGCCTCATCCGTTTCCAAATTGATCTGGGAGACCCGCTCTGCAAGACGGTCGAGCTCCTGTTCGACGTCCTGCTGCCGCAGGGTCAGCTCTTCCAGCTGACTGGTTGCGATCAGATAATTGTCCTGCCAGCGCGAGATCCGATCCTTGGTCTGATCCAGCTGCTCCAGCCAGACGTCGATCTCCAGCGCCTTTTTCTCTTCCCTGTAATCAAGATACTTTCTCGCCTTTTCAGACTGCTGCTTCAGGGGGCCAACCCGCTGTGCATAGCCGTTTTGAATCTCGCGCAGACGGATGAGATTGTCCTCCGTCGCCTCCAGACGGCGCTGGGACTCGTTGCGGCGGTAACGGAATTTGGAGATGCCCGCCGCTTCCTCAAAAATGGCGCGGCGATCCTCGCTCCGATTGGACAGCACCTCTGCAATTTTACCCTGACCGATCAGAGAATACCCATCTCTGCCGATTCCCGTGTTCATAAAGAGCTCGTGGATATCGCGAAGGCGCACGCTGCGCCCCGCCATCAGATATTCGCTCTCACCCGAGCGATAGAGCCTGCGCGTGACCCGCAGTTCCGTGAGGGGGGTGGGCAGCTCTCCGTCGGCATTGTCGATCACCAGGGAGACCTCCGCCATGCCGACAGCCCTCCGGCCCTGTGTGCCGGAGAAAATCACATCTTCCATTTTGCCGCCGCGCAGCGTTTTGCTGCTCTGTTCGCCGAGCACCCAGCGCACCGCATCGACCACGTTGCTCTTTCCGCTTCCGTTGGGGCCGACGATGGCAATGATGCCGTTGTCGAAATTGATTTCCACCCTGTCCGGGAAGGATTTAAAGCCGTTGATCTCCACCGACTTGAGCCTCACTGTCTGTCTCCCCCCTTTGCAAACGCGTTTTGTCGCCGTTTCTCTCATACGGCATAACATTTTTATTTTATCACGCGACTTCGGCTTTTACAAGTGGTCAAAAGGACACTCGGTCTGCGAATCCCCCTGCAAAAAAACTTCCCTTTCCCTTAGCTCTCCCCACCCTGCCGCTTGCCCGCGCCGATGCGGTATGGTATACTTGCGTCGGACCGCAAAGCGGGAAAACACCTATGTTGGAAGGAGGCCTGCCGTATGCCGCGCCGTATCGAAACCATCCGGCACAAACGCTTTGTTATGGAGGCCTTTCGTTTCGGGGAGCAAGGCAGAGAACCCATCGTTTTGCTCCCTGGGCTCAGCGTGGGGAGCGTGCTGGCCTATGCCGACGCAATTGCCGACGCCTATCGGATCTTCGCAGAGGAGTTTGAGATCTTTGTGCTGGATCGGCGGCTGGATCTTCCTCCCTCTTACTCGGTGTGGGACATGGCAGACGATACGGCGGACGCCATAGCTCTGCTCGGGATCCAGGCTGCCAACCTATATGGTGTCTCACAGGGAGGCATGATCGCACAGGCGATCGCTCTTCGCCATCCGGAGCTGGTAAAGAGGATGATGTTGGGCTCCACCGCCGCACGGCTGAGCGCCGCTGCAAAGGAACTCTTGCAGACTTGGGTTCGACTGGCACGGGAGGGAGACGCAAAAGGGCTCATAGACGCCTTTTGCGAGGCGGTGTATTCCGAGGCCTTCTATCTCCAAAACCGCGACGCCCTTCTTTCTATGGCAAACGGTATCACACAGAAAGACCTCTCCCGCTTTCTAATCCTTGCAGAGCAGACGACGGACTTCAACTGCTACGAGGATCTGTCCCGCATCACCTGCCCCGTTTTGGTGCAGGGGGCCGGAAAAGACCGTGTGCTGGGGCGGGAAGCCTCGGTGGAACTCGCACACAAACTGGGCTGCATGCTCTGCCTGCACGAGGATTACGGACACGCTGCCTATGACGAAGCGCCCGACTTCAAGGCGCTCTCTTACCGGTTTTTCAGGGGGGACCCGATCTGACTTCTTCCCCCATGCACAAAGGCAGCCGGAAATCTGGCTGCCTTTGTGATCGTTTCCCGCTTTTCCGCTGTCATCCTGCATTCTGAAACAAAAAAACAAGCGGCGCAGTTTCCTTTATAGAAACTGCGCCGTTCTTTTTATTCGAATTCATCCTGCCCCATCAGGCGGAGCGCGGCCCGCGCCGCCTGCTGCTCGGCTTCCTTCTTGCTGCGCCCGCTCCCCCTGGCAACGGGGTTGGAGTTGAGATAAACCTCCACCTCAAACACCTTGTCGTGATCAGGCCCATGGGAGGCCACCAGCTGATAGGAGAGCTGCTCCTCCTTGTTTTTCTGCACGATCTCCTGCAGCACTGTTTTGTAATCGCGGAAACAACGCCCCTCGATCGCCAAAGCCACGGCCGGCTCCACATAGGGCATGAGAAAGGCGGCGGCCGTTTCCAGCCCCCCGTCGAGATACAGTGCGGCGATCAGCGCCTCAAAGGCGTCTGCCAGAATCGAATCGCGGTCTCTTCCGTGATTCTGCTCCTCGCCGCGCCCCATACGCAAAAATCCGCCGAGACCCAGCTTTCTTGCAAACCCAGCCAGCGATCGTTCGCAGACCACGGTGGCCCTCACCTTGGAGAGATCCCCCTCCGGCAGTGAGGTGTAATGGGTGAAAATATACTGGGAAACCACGACCGAGAGCACCGAATCCCCGAGAAACTCGAGCCGCTCATTGTAAACCACGCGGTGCGGTTTTTGTTCATTTGCATAGGAAGAATGGGTCAAAGCCGCAGTCAATACGTCCTGATTCTGAAAGCTATAGCCAATTCTCCGCTCCAGCTCTCTTTTGTCTGTTCCGGATCCCGACATGCGCTCCTCCCCCCTTTTTTACACTTCCTCGGCCAGCTGCGCAAGGTCCCCCAAGGTTGCAACGCGCTCCAGCTCTTCATCGGGCAGCTGAACGCCGAGCTCGGCCTCCAGCGCCATCACAAGCTCCACCACGTCGATCGGGTCCGCCCCGATATCGTCGAACCGGGTGTCGGCCTCCAGGTCACCATACTCCAGATTGAGCTGCTCCACAAGCAGCTCCTTGATTTGCTCCAGGATCAAAAACGCTCACCTCTGCCAGAAAACAAGAATCATGCAGGCCAAGTCACAACAGACGCTTTGTCGAGTCGCTTCCACCTCTCCGCTCAAAGCAGGGATGCAGCTTCGCATCACCCTGTGAAAACCGCGCCTGTTTTTGCTGCATTACCCATCATACTCAGGAAGCAGGCTATTGTCAATCCAAAGCGCCCGTCTTTTTTATCCCGTTGCAGATCATTTGTCAGCCCCGTCAAGGGCGTGCCGAATCACTCGTGCCGGAAAAAGCAGCCTTCATGCCTCTTCCGGTTTCAGCTGTTCTTGCCTGACCTCCTCCAACACCCTGAGCGCGCGCTCGGACAAAAGCGCATTCTTCTCCCGCTTCTTTTTGAAGGGGAAATCCGGCGGCGCCATGATGCCGAAGTTGACGTTCATGGGCTGGAAATTCACGAGCCCTTTCGTGGAAACATAGGCAGGAAGCGCCCCGATCGCGGTTTCCCGCGGGAAGACGACCGGCGGACGTCCCAGCACGCGATGCGCGGTGTTGATGCCGGCCACCAATCCCGACGAAGCCGATTCCACATACCCCTCCACGCCGGTCATCTGTCCGGCAAAATAGATGTGGTTTGCACGGGTACAACAATAGGTCGCATCGAGCAGCTCGGGCGAATTGAGGTAGGTGTTGCGGTGCATCACGCCGTAGCGCACGAACTCGGCCTTCTCAAGCCCCGGAATCATGCCGAATACCCGCTTTTGCTCGCCGAATTTCAGATGCGTCTGAAACCCGACCAGATTATACAGGGTCTTTGCGGCATCGTCCTGCCGGAGCTGAACCACGGCATAGGGCTCCTCCCCCGTTTTCGGGTCGACCAGACCCACCGGCTTGAGCGGGCCGAAGCGCATGGTGTCCTCCCCGCGGCGGGCCATCACCTCGATCGGCATGCACCCCTCGAACACGCTCCGGTCTTCAAAACCGTGCAGCTCGGCCTCTTCTGCAGTTGCAAGCGCTTCCCGAAAGGCGCGGTACTGCCCCTCGTTCATGGGGCAGTTCACATAGTCGGCCGTGCCCTTACCATACCGCGACTGAAAGAAAACCGTATCGGAATTGAGCGATTCCAAGGTAACGATGGGCGCCGCCGCATCGAAAAACGAGAGATGCGCTTCCCCGAAACGACTCGAGATCGCTTCAAAAAGCGGCGACGTGGTGAGAGGCCCTGTTGCGATGATGCAGAGCCGATCGGGCAGCTCGGTAATCTCCTGCGTGCGGTAGGTCAGCAGCGGATGACTGCGCAGCTTCTCCGTGATATAGTCGGAAAACCCGACCCGATCCACGGCCAGAGCCCCTCCGGCCGGCAGACGGGTGGCGTCGGCGGCCCGCATGATCAGAGAATCCAGACGCCGCATCTCCTCCTTGAGCAGCCCCACTGCGTTCTCCAGGCTCTCTGCCCGAAGGGAATTGGAGCAAACCAGCTCTGCAAAGCCCTCGCTGTGGTGTGCCGGCGTGAAACGGCGGGGCTTGATATCCACGAGTTCCACGGGAATCCCGCGCCTCAGAAGCTGCCAGGCCGCCTCACAGCCGGCAAGGCCAGCTCCGACCACCAGCACGGGCTGCGTGATGTTGTTCTCCGGCATCGCGATCCCCCCTTTTCTCTATCCCTGTGAAAGCTCCTGCGGCGCCTCGGTCTGCATTGACTGCGACTCTTTGGCCGCGTTGGGGCATCCCTCATTGGAGCAGACCAGAACCTTCTTTCCGTATCGTACCTGCTGGAGCAAGACGCTGCCGCACAGCTCGCAGTGCTGTTTGGAAGGCTCGTACCAGGTGATGAAAGAGCACTTGGGCGCAAACTCGCAGGCATAGTATTTGTTTTTATTTTTGCTGATACGCATCACGATCCGCCCGCCGCATTTGGGGCACTTCGCTCCCGTATCGCGGATCAGAGGCTTGGTGTTTTTGCACTCCGGGTAGCCCGGACAGGCGAGGAATTTCCCATAGCGGCCGTTTTTGATCACCATGCGGCGGCCGCACTTTTCGCAGATCTCGTCGGTCTCCTCGTCCGGCACCTTGAAATAGACCCCTCCGAGCTCGGTTTCCGCCGCGTCGAGCTCCTTTTCAAAGGAGGCATAAAACTCACGGATCGACTGCGGCCATTCGATCTCGCCGTTTGCGACCCTGTCGAGACTGTCTTCCATGTGGGCGGTAAACTCCACATCGACAATATCCTTGAAGTGATCCTTCATAAGGGTAGTGGTCACCACCCCTAAAGGCGTGGGCTTGAAGCTCTTTCCGTCCTTGACCACATATTCTCTTGCCAGAATGGTTGTGATGGTGGGCGCGTAGGTGGAGGGCCGTCCGATTCCGTTTTCCTCCAACGCCTTGATGATCGAAGCCTCGGTGTAACGGGGAGGCGGCTGGGTAAAGTGCTGATCCCCCGCAAGGTCGAGCAGGGTAAGGTCCTGCCCCTCCTCGAGCTCGGGGAGCTTGCCCTCCTCCTCTTTTTCATCGGTGGACTCTTCGTATACGGCGGTGAAGCCGGGGAATACCACGGTGTGTCCCGACGCCTTGAGCAGATAGCTCTGCCCGGTTTCTCTCGACTTGGCTGCAACGTCAACCGCCACCACATCGAGCACCTGCGCCCCCATCTGGCAGGCTACGAAGCGATCCCAGATCAGCTTGTAGAGCCGATAGTGATCTCTCGAAAGGCTCTCCTTCACCTTCTCGGGCGGGAGGGTAAAGGTGGTGGGGCGGATGGTTTCATGCGCATCCTGCGCGCCGCTGCGGCTCTTGTAGTAGCAGGGCGAAGCAGGCCGGTACTCTTTTCCGTATTGCTGCTCGATGTAGGTACGTACCTCGTGCAGCGCCTCTTCCGAAATACGCAGAGAATCGGTTCTCATATAGGTGATAAGGCCGACCAGCCCCACCCCCGCGATTTCAACGCCCTCGTAGAGCTCCTGCGCGATCGACATCGTCCTCCTGGAGGAGAAGCCCAGCTTGCGGGAGGCCTCCTGCTGCAGGGTGGAGGTGGTGAAGGGCGGGGCGGGATTGCGCCGTTTTTTGCTTCTCTTGATGTGGGAGATCGAATAGTCGGCATCCTTCAGCTGCGCCAAGATCTCGTCGGTCGCCGCCTGATCGTCAAGGGCAGTCTTCTGATCTTTCACGCCGTAAAACCTTGCCTTGAACTGCTTGTCTCCCTCTGCCTCGAGCTGCGCGTCGATGGTCCAGTACTCCACGGGGACAAAGGCGGAGATTTCCTCTTCCCGATCGACGATGAGTCGGGTTGCAACCGACTGCACACGGCCGGCGGAAAGGCCCTTTCGAACCTTGCGCCACAGGAAAGGACTGATTTTATATCCCACCAGGCGGTCGACGACACGGCGCGCCTGCTGGGCGTCGACCAGATCCATATTGAGCGGCCGCGGGTTCTTCACCCCGTTTTGCACGGCCTGTTTGGTGATCTCATTGAAGGTCACACGGATAGGCTGCGTCCCATCCAATCCCAAGAGCACCGAAAGATGCCAGGAAATAGCCTCTCCCTCCCGGTCGGGGTCGGTTGCCAGAAAGACCTTTTTGGCCGTTTTGGCCTCCTTTTTGAGTCCCTTGATGAGATCTCCCTTACCTCGGATCGCAATATAGCTCGGCTCGAAATCGTGGTCTACATCGATCCCCAGCTTACTCTTGGGCAGGTCTCTGACATGTCCCATGGAGGCCATAACCTTAAAATTGCTTCCCAGGTATTTTTTGATCGTCTTTGCCTTTGAGGGCGACTCCACAATCAGAAGATTTGACATGAACTTCTCCGTTTCCTCCTCGTCACGCCGCAGGCGCGCCGCATGGTTTTCAATCTATTCCGACTCAGATCCGTCTTCTGCCTGACTCCGCGTAACGGCAGGCGCAATTCTCTGCCGCCGCGGGACAGCTCAAAGATGGAAATTGCTTTCAAATTTTGCGCCGGGGCGGGAAAGAATATACCCCTTTGCCTCGAGCATGGTCAGCGCCGCCATCGCCTTGCTGACCGGAAGTCCGCTCTCCTGAACGAGCCGGTCCGCGCTTTTGACCTCGCCCTTGAGCAGCTCCAAAAGCGTCCTCTCCTCCCCGCTGAGTCTCAGCTCACGGGCTGCCCGTTTCCCCTGCGGCTCAACCGGAAACTCAGACGGTCTCTTGGGCTCGGGGCGTGGGATGCTCCCCGCAGGAAGCTGCCGCTCTCCCCTGTCAGAATGTCTTGTCTCGGCCGGCCTCTTCCTGTCGGACGGCTTATCCTGTATTTGCAGGAGATGACCGTAGCCCGCCAGGTATTCCTCTAAAATGTCAAGCGTTTCGGTCACCGGCTTGGCACAGCTCTCTTTCAAAAGCTGGTTGGTCCCCTCCGAGGTATAGGAGGTGATGTTGCCGGGGACCGTAAACAGATCTCGATCCTGCTCCAGGGCAAAACGCGCTGTGATCAGCGCGCCGCTCTTCTTGGGAGCCTCCACGATGACCACGCCCTGCGAAAGCCCGCTGATAATCCGGTTGCGTGCAGGAAAGTTGCTGCGCTGGATAGGACTGTTCGGAGGGTACTCTGAGAGGGTCAATCCCCCGGTTTCCAGAATCTGCTCCATCAAAAACCCGTTGTGCACAGGGTAGGCCTGATCCAGCCCGTTGCCGAGAACGGCAACCGTTTTCCCTTCCGCCTTGAGCGCCCCCAGATTTGCGCAGGAATCGATCCCCTCGGCCATGCCGGAGATCACCGTGACCCCACAGGCCGCAAGATCTCCGGCCAGCTTCTCCGCCACCGACGCTCCGTAGCGGGTACAGCTCCTTGTCCCGACGATGGCGATACACAGCCGGCCTTGCACGATTTCAGGGTTGCCTCTGTAAAAGAGCGTAAAGGGCGGAGCTTTGATTTGCTTTAAAAGCTCGGGATAACCCTCCTGCCACGGGTGGAGGGCTTCGATCCCCTTGTTGCGGCAGAGCTCCATCAGGCGGCGCACATCGTCGAGCTCTCGGTTGGCAAGCGCGGCCTCCGCCTGTTTTCCAAGCCCTGCCAAACGCGCCGCCTCGGAAGGATCGGCCTGATAGATCTCCTCGGCCGATTCATAGTGGGAGAACAGCTCGGAGACCCTCCCCGTTGCCTCTCCCAGTCGGCAGGTCATCCACAATCCATATAAATCCATGATCCGACGCTCCCTTCTCTTGGAACCCTTCAGTCGGGGCTGCGCCCCCAGAGCTCCCACATCAGAACGGCTGCCGCCGTGGGGGCAGAGAGGGATTCCGTTTTCCCCTTCATGGGGATGAATACCAGCGCGTCGCTTTCTGCGATGAGCTCCTGCGTGAGCCCTGCGCCCTCGTTCCCGACAGCCATCACTCCGCTGCCGCCGCGAAAATCGGTCAGCAGCACAGCATCTTCCCTGAGCACCGACGCCCAGAGCGGAAGCCCTGCTTTGCGGATCGCCCGCACCGCCTCGCCCACATCCCTGTAAAATGCAGTCGGCATCCGCAGCGCGGAACCCATCGAGCCGCGCAGCACCTTGGGCGACATGAGATCCACCGCAGCGGAACAAAACAGTACGCCGTCGACCCCAAAGGCTTCGGCCGAACGCAGAATATTCCCCACATTTCCTGCGTTTTGCAGGTTTTCCAGCAGGAGATACCGTCCCCCCTGTTTGAGGGCGTCCAGGCGAATCTCCGGCTGAACGGCGGTTGCCACAATCCCCTGCGGGCTCTCGGCATCGCAGAGCCTTTGCAGCACTTTGGGGGAAACGGAGGTGGCAAGCTCCCTCCCTGCTCCGGACAGAGCGAGCGCCTCCTCCTCGCTGTAGAAAATCTCCCGAAGCGTAAGCCCCGCGGCAAGCGCTTCGGCAATCAGCTTGTGCCCTTCCAAAAGAAGAAGGCCGCTTTCCCGCCTTCCCTTCCCGGTTTTCAAAGAGGAGGCTGCTTTGATGCGTTCGTTTTTCAGACTGACAATTTGTGGGGTATGCAAACGGCTCCTCCCCCTTCGGCTCTTGGAGTGTGTTTTATTATAGTACGACCCTCAGCAAAAAAACAATACCATAATATAATAATTTTAAGGAATCTTTTTTTCTCTGTTTTCGGACGGCTTTTTGTGTTTTTTGCAAGAAAGCTTGGCTTTGAAGGGCCTTTTTCCTGAGGATTCGACCGGACTTCGACTTAAAGCCGGCGCCGTCCTCCGCTTCTTCAGTCCCCTTCTTCCCGTATCGCAAACCTGTCAAAACGGGCCGCCCTGCCGGCCGCAAGGGCTTTCCTCTGCAAAGGGAAAGAAAGCTGCCGAACGGAAATCTCCCTTTTACTCCAAGGTGATTCGCTCGCCGCAATGGCGGCAGTGATATTCATGCACCAGCGCATAGGAGAGACGATCCAGCGTTTCCCCTGCCCCACAGTGCGGACAGCGCAGATAACGGGCCCCGATATAGGCGTAGCCGCCGAGACAGAGCGCGACGCCGGCCCACCAGATCCTGCTTGAGAGAATCGCGGGAATCAGACATCCTGCCATCCCAAACACCAATGCCCATGCGGTCAAAACCGCGCTTTTGGGGATTCCTCTCATCGTTTTCGCCTCCGAATCCATTCTCTCCGTCCAAAGGAACGCCTTGAACACCCACCTTAAAAGGCAAAGGCCTCACACGGAGGGGTATTTCCATCATAGCATAGAGTTCACGGCCCTGTCATCCCTCTGCCTTTCCCCTACCCCCTCTTTTGAGAATGCACGATGCGATAGGCACCTCCAAACTGCGCTTTTTCCCCGCATTTTGTCTTTGGAGTTTTTCCGGATTTTCAGTCAAAAAAACTGCGCCCCGCATAACACAGGGCACAGTATGACAGGATGATTCAAGTGGGAGCCGGCGTTTTCCGCTTCGATCCGCCGGCTGTGGCTTCCGCCAATCGGAGCAAACAGTCGAGATTCGGCAGCAAAAGCGCCGTACTGCCAAGGTTGAAAAGCGTGTGGAACAACGAAATACCGCCTCGCGTGATG
>JAEEGL016444492.1_pt1 | contig 23202 bp, 20 predicted proteins | sample 9134231 | NCBI WGS metagenome assembly JAEEGL01 (sample SAMN16246548, study PRJNA631951) | gut metagenome | biome: gut microbiome; feature: rumen; material: fiber-attached | host: Bos | place: Iran: Karaj | collected 2018-10
CAGAAGACCTCTTTCATACTACAGAGAGATTGTTTTCGGCCTTCGTAAGGCACCCTATATTGCAGTTCAGGATCCCGCCCATTACGGCGAGAATGTTATCAAGACCCCCTGGGTAATGAGCGATTCTACCTCCAGCTGGAATTTCAAGGGAAGTGAAAATAAGCCGGTTGTCGTAGAAGTTTACTCAGCGGGAGATGAGGTAGAGCTTTTCTGCAATGACACTTCTCTTGGTAAAAGAGCTGTTCAGCAGGAGGACAACTTCCGAACTCTCTTCGAAACCACTTATCACCCCGGAATCTTAAGAGCAGTCTCCTATAAGGAAGGAAAGCTTTTAGGTGAATATATTCTCACAACAGCTACCGGCGAAAAAGAGCTGAAGCTTGAGCCGGAAAACTTAGATGAAAAAATGACGGATTTCGTGTTCATAAACATTTCACTCCAGGATAGAGATGGCAACGTATTTACAGACAATAATGAGACAGTTTCCCTTTCCATTGATGGAGACGGAGAACTGCTGGGCATAGGCTCCGGCAACCCCAAATCCCAGTGCGCATACACCGGCAACACCACAGAAACCTGGAACGGCCGCGCCTTCGCCATAATCCGTAAAAGATCCAGAAGTCTCTCAATCACCGCTGAAACTAAGTCCGGGCTTAAAGTTATGCAAATCATATAATTATTCATATACAAAAATACACAGTGTATATGAGGCATGAAAATTACACAGGCAACTGAGTGGGCATGTTGTTCTCGTCGGTACTTAGCGTCTGTCCTTTAGACGCTTAGTATCCGCTACGAAGAACAATTGAGCGCAAGCGTCCCCGAAGTTGCCTGTGTAATTTTACATGCCTTCGATAAATTATCGTACTTTGCTGTCCATCTAAAAATATGTCGGGTTCTACGAAAATTACAACATTCTATGCGCAAAGCGTCCATAATATAATGCTATTACAAGGAAAAAAGCTATAGATGCTATGGAGGTAAAAAATGTCGAGAATCAATTTGTTCACAGTAATGCTTTTATTCATGCAGGCAATGAATCTGATGACTTTGCTTATAGCAGTCCCGGATTTTTCCGCCCCCCAGAATATCATAAAATTCTTCTGGCCGGCCGCCCTTGCATTAGTCGCATTTGTATTTGGTCAGATGACAAAGCCCAGAGCATAGTCAGTCTATAGTTTTCAGTTTTGGAAGGAGAAAACAATGGGAAGCACAAATCAAAAGAAAGAAGTTACAAACGCGTTTGCCTGGTTCCACGCCACCTCGGTGAACGGTGGCGCCATGGCAATCGCTGCAACAATTGCCACTTATTTTTCACTGTACGTTCAGGAGACCATCGGGATCACTGCAGCACAGCTGGCAATCATCATGCTAATCTGCACACTGTGGGATGCGATCAACGACCCCATTATGGGAGTTATCTGTGATTCGGTTACACCAAAGTGGGGACGTTATAGAACCTGGTTTACTTTTACACCTGTGTTCCTGCTGGTAGACATGTTCCTGCTGTTCTCAAACCCGGGATTTATCCAGGGCAGCGCAACAGCAAAATGCGTTTACGTTTGTATCACATACATGTTCTACGGAATGATAGTTACAGCATATACAATGCCTCAGATGGCTATTCTTCCGGCTATGACCAAGAACGACGAAGAGAGAAACAGCGTTATAGCAAAAGGCGCCGGCGTATGTGCGCTTATGTTCACAATCGCCTCAACCTTCTCTACACAGCTTGTTGAGCTCTTCGGAAGCTATCGCAGACTTATGTGCTTTTATGCAGTATTTGCAGTTATTTCTTTCTGGGGATTATTTAAGACATCTGAAGAGAGATACGTTCTTCCTAAGGATCCTGAGACATCCGGTATCAAACAGCTTGGTTATGTATTCCGCCATAAAGAAGTATGGCCTGTAATGCTCTGCTGGTGCCTGGCATCAATTTCATACGGATTCATGTTCACATCATCAGTATATTATGCTCAGTACATCCTTGCAGCAGACAAGATCAACGCAGGACTTGCCACAGGTGCATATCAGACAGAGGAAGAAATCGGAGGCTTTATCGGAAGTACCATCGGTTCCACAATCTCAACTTACATGGGATTCATTTCAGTAGGTGCTCTGATCTCAATGGTAGTTCTGATGCCACTTTTCTTAAAGATATTTAAGACAGGTTGGAAGACCCTTTTAGTATCACAGATCGGAACTGTAATCTGCTACGTAATTCTTTTCTTCACAGGAAGAATGAATTTCTGGTACTGCTGCATTCTTTCACTGATCGCAACTGTGATTGGCGCTATGGTTAATGCCGTAGTAAATGTACTGGTAAATGATACTATCGACTTTATCATGTTAAAAGAGGGCAAGCAGCTCTCAGGTGTAGTTTCATCCATTAAGGGTTTTGCACAGAAGTGTGGTAATACAGCAACCAATTCCGGAATGCTGGCAATCCTGGCTATTTGCGGATTTGATGCACAGAACGGCCCTCTGGGACAGGTGAGCTCAGCCATCGTTGGAACAAATGTAGTACGTTTCCTTGTACCGGCAATCGTTTCCGGAATCATCATTATCTTAATGGTATTCTATCCGATAAAGAAGTACTTCCCTCAGATTGAGGAAATGAAGAGAAACATGCACGCAACAGGTGAGCAGGGAGTAGATTGATAACCATGAATTACGAAATGCTTAAAAAATTCCCGTTTTCGCTGAATGACGGTCAGCTGAACTGGGTAAAAAATACAATTGAAAATATGACCGAGGAAGAGAAGATCGGCCAGATCTTCTGCCCTATAAGCGGTGATACTGACCCGGAAAAGATAAAGTCTTTTATCGATGAATTCCATCCAGGAGGAGTTCTCTATAGGCCTATGCCCGCGAGTGAGATCCGGGAGTGTCATAAGACTTTTCAGGACAATTCAAATATCCCAATGCTCCTGGCTGCCAATCTGGAGTCAGGCGGAGTAGGAATCGCAAGCGACGGAACCTATTATTCAAGACCTATGGGAGTAGCAGCCACAGGCGATAGCAAAAATGCTTATCGCCTGGGATACATCTCAGGTAAGGAAGCAAATGCAGTTGGCTGTAACTGGTCTTTTGCACCCATCTGCGATCTGGATAAAAACTTTCAGAACCCTATCATGAATGTCCGGACATACGGAGATGACATTGATACTGTAACAGAATTTGTCAAGCAGCAGCTAAAGGGTTTGTCAGACAATAATGTGGCTGCCGCCGCCAAACATTTCCCCGGAGATGGTGTGGACTTCAGAGACCAGCATCTGGTAGCATCGGTAAATTCACTGTCCGTGGAAGAGTATGACAATAGCTATGGAAAGATCTGGAAGGAAGTTGTAGATACAGGAATTCTTTCAGTCATGGTGGGCCATATTCTGCAGCCTGCATACAGTAAGCTCATCAATCCGGATCTCAAGGATGAAGAGATACTGCCTGCAACTTTATCAAAAGAGATTCTTCAGGGGCTTTTAAGAGACCGGCTGGGCTTTAACGGCGTGATCGTCACAGACGCAACACCCATGGTCGGATTTACATCAGCAATGAAGCGCTGCGATTCACTCCCTGCATGTATCATGGCAGGCTGTGACATGATTCTGTTCAACAAGGATATAAGAGAAGACTATCAGTATATCCGTGATGCTCTTGCAGATGGAAGGCTTACAAAGGAGCGCCTTGACGAAGCGGTACTTCGTATCCTTGGCATGAAGGCAGCCATGGATCTTCATGGCAAAAAGTCTGAAGGAATCCTGGTGCCGGGACCTGATGCTCTTTCTGATGTGGCTTGCAGTGAGCACAGAGAATGGACCGCTCAGTGCGCAGATGAGGCAGTTACACTGGTAAAGGATACTCAGAATCTTTTACCTGTATCACCTGAGAAATATAAGAAGGTAAGGCTGTATTTCCTTGAAGACAGAGCAGGTGGCGGTTTCAAGGACGGCGACAGCAATATGTCAGTCTTTAAGGAACTCCTGGAAAAAGAAGGTTTTGAGGTAAGCGTATATGACTATGGAAAGCCTGATTTCTATGAGATGTTTGAGGGTGGTGTAACCCTGGCAAAAGAAAGATTTGATCTTGCAATCTATGTGGCCTGCATCGACACAGCCAGCAACCAGTCTGTAAGGCGTATCGACTGGGTACACTTAATGGCTGCAGATGCTCCATGGTTTGCCGGTGAGATCCCGACGATGTTCATCTCCCTGGCAAATCCCTATCACCTGGTGGATGTTCCGATGGTAAAGACATTTATCAACGCATACACACCCACAGAGGAGATCTGCGAGGCAGTTGTAAATAAAATAATGGGCCGCTCGGAGTTTAAGGGTAAAAATCCAATCGACCCGTTCTGCAACATATGGGGTAGCAGGTTCTGACAGATTATTTCATGTATAAGGAACCAGTCAGTGAATTGACAATATGATTGTCGCATCATTCTGTAGAGAATGGTATGAAGGGGCTCTCTTTTTTATGGTTCTTTCTGTATTCTGCAGGGGAACACTTATAAGTCTGGTTGAACACTCTGGAAAAATGGTCTGCTGAATTGTAGCCCACATGCTCAGCTATTTCGCTGATCTTAAGATCTGTGTTGATGAGATAGCTCACAGCATCCTTCATCCGGAGATTCTTGATCAGGGTAGTGAAGGTCTGGCCAGTATTCTGCTTGATAAGGGAGCAGAGATGTGGCTCGCTATAGTGGAAGAATTCAGCCAGAGAGGACAAGGTAATATTCTGATAGTTGTGCTGAATATACTGCAGTACAAGTGAAAAGTCTGTGCCGATCTCATAGTTGTAAAAAACAATGGTCTTGCTGTAATTTCTGAGGAAATTGCAGAAGAGCATATTGATAATACTGATGCAGCAGCCATTACTGTACTCATCATTTTTTGCAGACTCTATCAATAGTTTCCGAAGGAGTATACGGCACTCGAGATTATTCCCGGTGAACAACATGATGTAATTGGATCTGCCATCATTTTTAAGGATCTGTCTGAAGAAGCCTGAAAGCAGATCCTGATGACTCATGATGGAAGAAAAAGTGCTGTCGAAGGTGCTCCTCCTTATGCATATCGAGTATACTATGGAGGTCTCATCTTCAATAACATAGTCATGTTTGGAACCGGGGGCAATGATACAAACCTCCCCTTCATGCATTACATGCCTGGCATCTTCAAAATAAAAGATACCTTCCCCTTTTGCCACAAAATCTATCTCGAAATAATTATGGGAATGGGAATATTGGCGGGTCAGTCTGGGATGTCTTATGGTAAAGACATCAAAAAAATTCGGAATTATTGTATCTTCCGTGACCTCAGGAATGGTCACGCCCTGTATAGTGGTAGATATGGGAAAAGTGTCCACCAGTTTGTCAAATTCCTCATCGCTAAATCCCTGGGCATCTTCGGGGATGCGGACTGCTGCCGGGGCCTTTTCCAAAAGACCTTTCTGCTCCATTCTTGAGATCATCTCAATAAACTGGAGTTTGAGTCCCGTTTTTCTGTGGTAATTATTCATTTCTTCCTGAAATTTGCCGTAAGTGGTGTAGCCCAGCATAAAGCCCTCCAAATCAATAAATATATCTTATGCAACTATATAATAACATGAGGAAATTGATTACATAAAGTCACTTTTACTGATGTTTTCCATTACTTTATTGAAGGGAATCGTGTATAATTATCAGTAATATAATTTTGTTTGAGGAGGGTCATATTGATGAAGAGGCTAATATCTGTGGCGGTAATTGGAGTGTTTTTTGTTATCATGACAGCTTTTGCATACGCCGGAACAGGAACTGCTGAGACCGCACCTGCCCCTGAGACTGCATCAGCCCCTGAGACTGCATCAGCTCCTGAGACTGCACCAGCCCCTGTGACTGCATCAGCTCCTGAGACTGCACCAGCCCCCGAGACTGCACCAGCCCCTGTGACTGCACCAGCCCCTGAGACTGCATCAGCCCCTGAGACTATTGCAGAACCTGTAGATTACGGAAGAATGATATTTGTTGGTGATTCCAGATCTGTTGATCTTTTTTCCGAGCCTGCAGAGGCAGTGGAAGGGGAGGTTCACGACGGCATAACCATCTATGCCAGAGACGGACTCAGATTTGACTATCTGGTGGACAGCGTCAATACCCATGGCCTTGATAATTTTGATACTCTGGTTTCCTGGATGGGCTGCAATGACTTTGGTGATTTCAGCCGTTATGATGTCTACTATGATCAGCTTCTTGCTCAGGGTAAAAAGCTTGTGCTCTGTACGGTAGGACCGACTGTAGATGAATGTCTTTTACATGATGAGGACTATCTGTATTATCCCAATGCCAATCAGATCGCTTATAATAATTCTCTTAAAGCCTGGGCTGCCGAGAGGGGAATAAAAGTTATCGACATGTATGAGTACATCAAAAACAGCGATACCATTATCGTGGATCCTTACGATGGGATACATTATTTTCCTGTTCCAAACACAGAGATGTGGGGATATATATTGGACAATCTTAAATGACCGGTATTGTATTCCAAACTGAGTAAGAGAGCTGTTCACAATGTTTCAGGAAAGCGCTGTTTTACTGCGTTTGAGCCTTCTTGACTTTTAAAACCTATGGCATAGAATAGAATTAGAATAAATGTCAAAGGAGGTAAGACCATGTTTGGAAAATCTTCAAAGGACATCTACATCAACAACGAAACAAGGCCCCTGTCGGTAGGCGGAGCCAATGACAATCCCTATATGCAGGAAATGCTCAGGCATGAGGAAAGGCGCAGGGAAAAGAACAGAGAAGAAATCTACAATCGGCAGAAAGGTTACATCAGCTAAGATATTTTGATACTCACACAGGATCGGTGATCTTCGGATCACCGATTTTTTTTGTGCTAAATCTGGTGCTAACTGATATAATATTATGGAGTGTATTTTTAAGGAGAGACGACCATGAACCAGTCGCAGTATATTCATATAGCATTTGAGCTCTGGAGCGCATTCTTTTGCTTAATAGCCCTTGTTTGTGTGCTGTCTGCAAGATACTATAACAAGGAAAAAGCCAAGTTTCTGGGACTTCAGCTGTTCACATGTGCGTTGCTTAATGTCAGTGATATGCTGGCTTATCAGTTCAGAGGCAATACGAGTGAACTTGGATATTACATGGTCAGGATTTCCAACTTCTCGGTTTTTCTTTGCAACCACCTGCTGCTTTTATTCGCAACACAGTATATCTGCCTGAGAATGGGGAGCAAGTTCAGTAGATCCACCGTACCCATCAGAAGGACTATTTCTATTATCAGCACTTTTGGAATTTTCATGCTGATTCTGTCCAGAATATTTGGATTCTACTATGCCTTTGATGACCAGAACAAGTATTACCGCTTAAATGGCACATATTGGATCATGCTGGCTATTCAGCTTGTGGGCATTATCATTCTGACCGGATACACTATCTGTCACTGGAGGATCTTCAGGACGCTGGAGAAGATTGCGTATCTCTCCTATGAAGTACTTCCCATCGTTGCCATAGGTGTTCAGACTTTTGTCTATGGATTTTCTTTTTCTACACTGGCGACGACCTTTTCTGCCATATTGATGTTTATCGTGTATGAGAGGGAATACTCGGAGAGTATGGTGGCAGAGAAGCAGAGGATACACACGGAGCTGTCCCTGGCAACTGCCATCCAGACATCCCTTCTTCCGCATGTTTTCCCACCTTTCCCTACCAGGAAAGAGTTTGATATCTTTGCAGCTACGGATCCCGCCAGGGAGGTGGGCGGTGACTTTTACGATTTTTTCCTGATAGATGACGATCATCTGTGTCTTGTCATGGCTGATGTATCTGGTAAGGGAATTCCGGCAGCTCTTTTCATGATGATATCCAAGACAATCCTGCAGAGCTGTGCAATGATGGGACATTCAGTGGAAGAAATCCTGACCAAGACCAATGATGGTCTGACTGAAAATAATCAGACGGGAATGTTTGTAACAGTATGGATGGGAATCCTGGAGATTTCCACAGGCAAGCTAACCTGTGCAAACGCAGGTCACGAGTATCCTGCCATTATGAGAGTGGGAGGAAACTTCGAACTCTTCAAGGACAAGCATGGTTTTGTACTTGGAGGTATGGAGGATATGATCTACAAGGAATATGAGATACAGCTTAATCATGGCGACAAGCTGTTCCTGTATACGGATGGAGTTCCGGAGGCCATCGACAGAAAAGAGAAGATGTATGGAACAGAGCGTATGATCAAAGCCCTCAATATTGACCCCGCTGCAGATGTGAAATCGCTGTGCCAGAATGTAAGGACTGACATCACAAACTTTGTAAAAGACGCAGAACAGTTTGACGACCTGACCATGATGTGCATTGAATATAAATAGAATGATTAAAACTAATCAAGGAGCTGACACTTTGGATGAATTAACATCAAAGCGCAGCTCCTTTTTTGTTGAAGAGAAAAAGAAACAGACAACTGGTTTAAAGTGCAGCGGCATCTCCCTCAGAGTATTTCTCGTCGCAGTATCTGCAGCGGTATACCTCGTTGGCTTCGTCGGCGAGATAGAAAATCTGGGGCAGCTCCTGCTCGATGGAGGAGATGCAGCGTGGGTTGTGGCATTTGATGACTCCTGTGATCTGCTTGGGCAGTTCCAGGGTTCTCTTTTCAATGATCTCGCCATCCTTGATTACGTTGACGGTGATGTTGTGATCAATGTAAGCCAGCACATCAAGGTCCAGGGAATTGATGTCGCACTCGACCTTGAGGATATCTTTTTTGCCCATGGCCTGACTCTTGGCGTTCTTGATGATGGCAACTGTGGAATCCAGTTTATCAAGTCCCAGGTGTCTGTATATCTGCATGCTCTTGCCGGCCTGTATGTGGTCAAGAACGAAACCTTCTTCGATTTTTCCTATATTAAGCATTTAATAAAACCTCACTTTTTTCAGAATTAGATAATTGACGTCGGTCTAAGAGTAATATGTTTTGCAACGTATTTACTTAATTTCAAGCAGCGTAAGTATAAGTGCCATCCTAACGTATAGTCCATACTGTACCTGTCTGAAGTATGCGGCTCTCGGATCGTCGTCCACCTCAACCGAAATCTCATTGACCCTTGGAAGAGGGTGGAGTATGAACATCTTTTCCTTGGCCAGAGCCATTTTCTCTTTATCCAGAATATAGAAATTGCGCAGTCTGATGTAATCTTCCTCGTTGAAGAAACGTTCCTTCTGAACTCTTGTCATGTAAAGGAAATCCAGCTGAGGCATGATCTCTTCCAGCTTGATAACTTCCTCGTAGGGAATGCCTTTTTGTTTTAACATCTCAGTTATGTAATCCGGAACTCTCAGCTCTTTGGGTGAGATAAAGATGAAACGGATGCCCTCGTATCTGCTGAGAGCGTTGATGAGAGAGTGAACGGTCCTGCCGAATTTCAGGTCGCCGCAAAGACCGATGGTGAAGCCCTGAAGTTTGCCGTACAAAGACCTGATGGTGAGAAGGTCTGTGAGAGTCTGGGTGGGATGCTGGTGACCACCGTCACCGGCGTTGATTACAGGAATTGTGGATCTGCTGGCAGCTACCATGGGAGCACCTTCCTTGGGATGTCTCATGGCACAGATATCTGCAAAGCAGGATATTACTCTGATGGTGTCGGCAACGCTTTCGCCCTTGGCTGCCGAGGAGCTGCCGGCGTCTGCAAAGCCCATGCACTTGCCGCCCAGGCGCAGCATTGCGGTCTCAAAGGAGAGCCTTGTCCTGGTACTTGGCTCATAGAAACAGGTGGCCAGGATCTTGCCGTCACACTTGTGGGAAAAGAGATCCATGTCTCTCTCGATTTCTCCGGCCAGGTCAAACAGTTCCTCCAGCTCCTCCACAGAGAAGTCCAAAGGATTCATCAGGTGTCTTAGATTTTTCATAAATTTCCCCCGTTTAAACTTTATTTTTCTGAAACGATAAAGGGCGCTGCAGCTCTTGAGCCGTCTATAGGCATGTGGTAAAACATGTTGTCATCGCCGTAGAGCTTGAAGTAGATATATTGTGAAGTCAGGTTGATGCTGTTGACTATGCCCTCGTATAGAATGGTCGGATCGCTGCCGTCCAGATTACATCTGACAAGCGCAGGTGTATCAGTGGCGGAAGTGGAGTAGTAGATGTGGAGCCTGTCCAGATTGAAGCAATCGATCCTTGCAGTTGACAAAAGCTGCTTCTCACCGCTGTAAATATTGGCTCGCCACAGGCTATAATTCTGGTCGCCATCCAGATAATAGATATATCCGTCCTGAACAACAGGGAAGAAAAGAAATCCCTGCATGAAGGTTTCGGTCCTGTCACCGGCATTGGTGTACATAGTGTGGATACTGTGATCATTGGTGACACCGGTGTAGTAGATTGTTCTGTCGGAGTAGCAGACAGGAGAGATCATTTCATCAGCCACCTTGCTCTGTTCCTTCTTATCACATCTGATCTTGCGAAGGATGCCGCCCTCTGACTGAGACTGATAGTAAACGTACTCACCGCACAGGTTCACCTCTCCGCAGAAGTCTCTGTGAAGGCAGGTCTCATTGGCACCATTAGCCTTGCATCTGTAAATGCCGTACTGGTTGGTGGCACTTCCAAGGCCTGATACACTGGATGATTTGCGGGTGGAGTCCATATAGAAATATAGAATTCCATCGGCGCCGTTGATATATTTGGCACCCATGGTGGAGAGACGTTTCGGTTTAGATTCATCGAGATTCATGGAATAGAGACAGTAGTTGTCGGAAGCATTGGCGAAAAAGACCTTGCCATCCATTTCAAAAAAATAGCCCTTATTTTGAAGGTTGCCGGCGGTATTACCCACGTTGGCAGGATCCATAGGAATCCTTCGGTCAATTATGTAATAGGCAAAAAATCCGGCGAATAAAAGAATTACTAACAGAATAGAAAGAACGGCTCTTCGACTCATAATGCTTTCCTCCAATGACCATTATATCGACAACTCTTATTGCTATCAAGTTGTAATTGTTCTATAGTGAAATACAGGATACTTAGTAAATGAGACGGGAGAAAACATGGATCTTAAGGAACTTAGAAAAGAGATAGATGCGATAGATTCACAGCTTGTTAAGCTCTACGAGGACAGGATGGACGTGTCCTCCAGGATCGCGGATTTCAAGATAAGCACAGGAAAAAAAGTTTTTGATAGGGACAGGGAGATCGAGAAATTAAATGAGGTAAAGAGCCTGGCCCATTCTGATTTTAACCGCATCGGTATTGAGGAGCTCTTTTCCCAGATCATGTCCATGAGCAGGAAGCTCCAGTACCAGAAGCTTTCGGATGAAGGTGCTTCGCTGAGGCTCCCCTTTATCAAAATTGACAGCATCGACAAGAGAGGCTGCAGGGTCTGCTACCAGGGAGCTGAGGGAGCGTATTCCGAGATCGCCACAAGAGAGTTTTTTGGGAAAGAGGTCAATTCCTTTCATGTAGATTCCTTCAGGGACGCCTTCTGTGCACTGGAGGAAGGCAGTGCTGATTACGCGGTGCTGCCCATCGAGAACTCCACTGCGGGAATTGTCAGTGAGATTTACGACCTGCTTACAGAGTACGAGAGTTTCATAATCGGGGAGCAGATCATAGAGATAAGGCACTGCCTCCTGGGCCTGCCGGGGGCTAAACTTGAAGATATATCGACGGTTTATTCGCATCCACAGTCACTGATGCAGTCGGCGAGATTCCTTACGGAGCACGGCAATATCAGGCAGATCAGCATGAAGAACAACGCTTTTGCGGCAAAAAAGGTTGCTGATGATGGCGATATTACCCAGGCAGCCATAGCCAGTAAAAGAGCTGCCGAGATCTACGGACTCAATATCATTGAAGAGGGGATAAATCAGGCGGATTCCAATTCCACCAGGTTTATCATCGTCACAAACCAGAAGGTCTTTTTAGAGGGGGCAGGCAAGATCAGCCTGTGCCTGGAGATCCCTCATGAGGCAGGATCTCTTTATCATATAATGTCACATTTTATCTACAACAATCTCAATATGACCAAAATTGAGTCGAGGCCCATAGAGGACAGGAACTGGGAGTACAGGTTCTTTATTGACTTTGATGGCAACTTAGAGGACTCAGCAGTAAAGAATGCTCTTAGAGGACTTAGGGAAGAGGCCAGGATGCTCAGGGTCCTTGGAAACTACTGATCAGCGAGGTGAATACTATGACAGGTGAGGTTTTTGCAGCAATAGATCTGGGCTCCTACGAGATGGCCCTGAAGATCTTCGAGCTCTCCGACAAGGGTGGAGTTCGGGAGATAGACCACGTCAGACACAGGATGGACCTGGGGTCTGAGACCTACGCCACGGGGATGATCTCCAATTCCCACGTGGATGAGATGATCAGGATCCTCACGGAGTTCAGGCAGATAATGAAGGGGTACGGTGCCACTCATTACAAGGCCTATGGCACCAGCGCTATCAGAGAGACCAGAGATATCACCATCCTGCAGGATCTGATTAAGCAGAGAACCCGTCTCCAGATAGATGTTCTTAGTAACTCCGAGCAGAGGTTTCTGGATTACAAGTCCATCGCCCTGAAGAACGAACAGTTTCAGGAGGTCATCAAAAGACCTACAGCAATCATAGACATCGGAGGAGGAAGCATACAGATTTCCCTCTTCGAAAAGGACGCACTGATCGCCACCCAGAATCTGAAGACGGGTGTCCTCAGGCTCCACGCTATCATGCAGACTGTCCAGGCCACAAGGCTCAAGTACTTTGAACTTATTTCGGAACTTGTAAATACACAGTTGGCAGTCTTTTCCAAAATGTATTTAAAAGACAGGAAGATAGAGAACCTTATCATCATCGACGACTACGTGTCACCTGTCATCAGAAGGATCAAGGACGACCCCAATATGCGTGGCTTTGCCACCAGCGATGAGTATCTTAGTTTCATGGAGAAGGCGATGGATGTCAACGCCACGGCTGTGGCCAGGAAGTTCAACGTACCGGAGGAGAACATACCTTTATTGTATGTGTCCTCAATCCTGATAAAGTGCATTCTTGAGATCACCAAGGCCGAGAGGCTGTGGGCACCGGGCGTAACTCTGTGCGACGGCATAGCATATGAGTACGCTGAGAAAAAGAACTTTATCAAAGCACCACACGACTTCGAACACGACATAATTTCCTGTGCACAGAACATTTCCAAGAGGTACATGGGCAGCAAGTCCAGAAGAGAGACCCTGCAGCACATCGCCCTGGAGATATTCGACAACACCAGGAGGATACACGGACTCTCCAAGAGAGAGCGGCTTCTTTTGCAGGTGGCCACAATGCTCCACGATTGTGGTAAGTACATCAGCATGATCAACTTGGGGGACTGTTCCTACAACATAATCATGTCCACTGAGATTATCGGACTGTCCCACATGGAGAGACTCATTGTCGCTAACGTTGTCAGATACAATCACGAGGACTTCGATTTTTATAACAGCGGAAGCAGCTACCTGGAGGGGATTTCCCACGATGACTACCTCAAGATCGCCAAGCTCACCGCAATCCTTCGAGTAGCCAACGGCCTTGACAGAACCCATAAGCAGAAGTTCAAGGACATCAAGGTGGCAGTCAAGGGAAAAGAGCTGGTGATAACCATAGACAACAGAGCGGACATCACTCTGGAGAAGGGGCTATTCACCAACAGGGCGGCATTCTTTGAGGAAGTATTTGGAATCATACCGGTTATCAGACAAAAGAACCTGATTTAAAGAGGGAAGACTATGGCAAAAGACATTAAGGAAAAGAAAGTAGCAGATTTTGAGGATCCGGGTTATTACATAAACAGAGAGCTGAGCTGGCTGCAGTTCAACGAGAGAGTTCTCTCAGAGGCGGAGGATGAGAGCAATCCTCTGTTTGAAAAGCTGAAATTCCTTGCCATCTCTGCCAGCAATCTGGATGAGTTTTTCATGGTAAGGGTTGCGTCGTTAAAAGACATGATAAACGCCGGCTACAGGAAGCTGGACATCGCCGGTATGACCGCCACCGAGCAGCTGGACAAGGTGCTGGTTGCTGTGCACAGCTTTGTGGACAAGCAATATGAGATATACAACAAGAGCCTTGTGCCGGAGCTTTTGGAGAACGGTATTGAGATCACTGATGGGACCGACCTTTCAGAAAAAGAACTGAAGTATGTGGACAGGTATTTTGACGACGTGGTTTATCCTGTTCTCACGCCCATGGCAGTGGACTCATCCAGGCCTTTTCCTCTTATCAGGAACAAGACCCTAAATATCGGTGCGCTCCTTAAGAAGAAAGAGGGCAAGGATGATGTGGATTTTGCCACGGTTCAGGTTCCGGATGTTCTTCCGAGGTTACTGGAGATACCAAGGAGAGGTTCAGATGGTGTTCTCAGGATAATGCCGCTGGAGGATATCATCAGCAGGAACATGCAGAAGCTCTTTTTAAACTACGACATTCTTTCCAGCGGTGCCTACAGGGTTGGAAGAAATGCGGATCTGTCAATAGATGAGGACGAGGCAGAAGATCTTTTAAAAGAGATAGAGAAGCAGCTCAAGCGCCGCCAGTGGGGTCAGGCAATAAGACTTGAAGTCAACAGGGGCATCAATAAGAAGCTCCTTAAGTTCATAGCCAGGGAGCTGGGAGTAGAGGACAACGAGATCTACTCCATCCGTGGACCTCTTGATCTGACCTTCCTGATGAAGATGTACAAACTTGAGGGCTTTGATCATCTCAAGGAGCAGAGTTATCTGCCTCCAATGCCTGTGCCTGAGTTTGACAAAGGGGAGAATATTTTTGATGTGATAATGAAGGGTGACGTGCTTGTGCACCATCCTTATCAGACATTTGAAAATGTGGTTAAGTTTGTTGAGAGTGCGGCAGTTGATCCTGAAGTTCTTGCCATTAAGCAGACTCTCTACAGAGTCAGCGGCAATTCACCCATTATTGCTGCTCTTGCAAAGGCTGCAGATAACGGCAAGCAGGTAACAGTTCTTGTTGAGCTGAAGGCCAGGTTTGACGAAGAGAACAATATCGTTTGGGCCAAGATGCTTGAGAAAGCAGGATGTCATGTTATTTATGGTCTTGTTGGACTTAAGACACACTGCAAGATCACGCTGGTAGTAAGGAGACAGGAGGATGGCATAAAGAGATATGTCCATCTGGGAACCGGTAACTACAATGATTCAACAGCCAAGCAGTATACGGATGTAGGTCTTTTCACCTGCAATCCTTCCTTCGGTGAGGATGCTACAGCGGTATTCAACATGCTATCAGGTTACTCAGAGCCTCTGGGTTGGAACAGGCTGTCACTTGCACCTCTGTGGCTCAAGGACAGGATCCTGGATCTGATAAAGAGAGAAGAGGAGCATGCTAAGGCCGGAGAGCCGGCAAGGATCATCGCCAAGATGAATGCCATCTGTCACAAGGATGTTATAGCCGAGCTATACAGGGCTAGCAGCATGGGTGTAAAGATTGATCTGATCGTCAGAGGTATCTGCTGTCTGAGGGCAGGAGTTCCCGGAGTCAGCGAGAATATTACCGTCAGATCCATTGTCGGCAATTTCCTGGAGCACAGCAGGATATTCTATTTTGAGAACGGCGGAAGTCCTGAGTTCTACTGCAGCAGTGCTGACTGGATGCCCAGAAACCTTGAGCGAAGGGTTGAGATTCTTTTCCCTGTTGAAGATGACAAGCTCCGTAGGAAACTCTGGAATATTCTGGACACAGAGCTTAGGGATACCGAGAAGGCCCATGTTATGAACAAGGACGGCATCTATGTAAAGAGACCTGTCAGGAAGAACTCAGATGTTGAACGGATCAATTCCCAGAAGATGTTCGGTGAGGAGGCCAAGGCTGAGGCCAAAGTCATTTCCCACGTGGAGAGCCGTGTCTTCATTCCGGAAAAAAGCCCTGAGTCAGACGAGGTTGAGTGATGAGATATATACTGGCATCGGGATCACCCAGGAGAAAGGAACTTCTCCAGCGGCTGATCCCGGAATTTGAGATAATACCTGCAGTCTCCGAAGAAGTAATGACCAAAGAGGAGCCAATTGACATTGTTCAGGAGCTGTCTTTTCAGAAGGCTTCCGAAATATTTTACAAAACTTTAACAGATAGCAGGGACAGACTTGTTGTAATCGGATCAGACACCGTTGTATCATATAACCATAGAGTCTTGGGAAAGCCCGTTGATCGGGAAGACGCAAGGTCAATGGTGCGGATGCTTCAGGGCAAGACACACAGCGTATATACAGGCGTAAGTGTCTTTTTCACAGATGGCGATGAAGATCGTCACTTCACCTTCGGGGAGTGCACGTTGGTAAATGTGGCACCCATGTCCGAGGAGGAGATCGAGGCGTACGTGTCCACCGGTGAGTGCGACGACAAGGCAGGAGCTTATGGCATACAGGGCGATTTTGCCAGGTTCATTAGCTCAATAGAGGGCGACTACTACAACGTGATGGGGCTTCCTGTTGCAAGGCTCTATCAGGAACTAAAAAGGCACAGTTTGCTGTGACCAGGTACGGAGGTTATTATGCAAGAGTATGATGAAGCAGTTCTGAGATGTTTTTTGGAAAACCAGGGTCAGCTTTTCCCTGAGGATGTGGCAGAGAACATGGAAGAGGCTGAAGCTTTCCTTGAGGACTGCATGGCAGTAGTTGTTGATGGAGTCGAGGAAGTGGAGGAGTACTTCGAGGAGTCGGGCGTTGACACCGAGGGTGGCAATGTTCTTGATGCCGACGAAGTCTTTGATATCGGAGACGGCAGATACCTCATTGTTGAGGGATGATATGGGCAAAAAAATATTTTTCTTTGATCTTGACGGAACTCTCCTTAATGGCGACAAGAAGATAACACCGGGTACCATGGAGGCCCTCAGGCGTTTTACTGATGCAGGAAACTACTTCAGTATCAACACCGGAAGGGCTCTTGACAGTACCAGAGCTGTTTATAATGGTCTTGGGCTGGACTTTAAGGGGAGTTTTTTATGTTGTTCCAACGGCACGGAGATTTACAGTGTCGATGAGAAAAGAGATTACTACCGCACCGGGGTTGATCTTGAACTGGTGTCAAAGATACTGGATCTTTCTGAGGAATATGGCGTGCACTGCCATACTTACAATGAGGATCATATAGTTTCAAGGCACGACAACGAGAGTCTGGCATACTACAGGAGGGTAATCAAAACTCCTTTGATCCTGACTGATGACGTTCTCCAATATGTCACTGAGCCACCATGCAAGATGATAGCGATTGAGCTCCATGACCATGACAAGCAGGAGAGGTTCAGAGCGGCGCTTCAGGAAATGGTAGGAGATAAGCTGACTCTTTTGTATTCGAATCCATATTACATGGAGATATTCCCGTCGGAAGCAGGCAAGGGCAGTGCAGTGAAGAGGCTGGCAGATCTTTTGGGCGTTGATGTAAAAGATACTTACGCCGCCGGAGATGAGCAGAATGACATTTCTATGATTGAGGCAGCTGGTACAGGCATTGCGATGATCAATGGGACGGATATTGTTAAGGAGAGTGCGGATGTGATCACGCGATTTGATAATGATCACGACGGACTTGCAGAATTTATACTTGGTGCAATCTGAATAAATTGTTCAATCCTGACATGTGGTTTATCAAGGCATGTACCGATTACACAGCAACTTCGGGGACGCTTGCGCTCAGTCGTGCTTCGTAGTGGATACTAAGCGTCTACAAAACAGACGCTAAGTACCGACGAGCACGATATGCCCGCTCAGTTGCCTGTGTAATTGGTACATACTGAATTTATGTAACGACTTTGTGGATTGTAAATTTTATAAATCCCCTGGCATCTAATCTGATGGCAGGTTTTTTTTCGCGTAAGTTAGCTTTTAGGATAGATACTCATCACTAAGGAGTTTTGTGAGGGTTCTTCTGTCGGTCATGTATTGCTTGATCAGGCGGTCGCTGTAGTTCTTGAAGGCGTGGCACATCTGAGGGTGCGTGAATGTGAAGGACACCAGGGGAGCTGCAGTTCTTGTTATTCTGACTCTTTCATCGCCGATGATCAGCTGCATATTTGAGAACGGGGCTTCGGGTAGGGCTACAAGACGATATCCGGGGCGATTGTTCATGATGCTTATGATATTGCTCACATGATCTCTGTACGTGTTCTGGGTGTAGCGGATATCTGATGCGCCGGGAACAGCTTCAACCAATGCTTTTCCTTCAGATACTGACTTGAGGTCATTCAGGGCCACACATTCATAGATGCGTTTGTTCGTCAGAGCTTTGGACAGCGTATCATAGCTGGTCCATCTGTTCATGATCGCTGGACTGTCAAAGGATGCTGCATCGGTTTTGGACATAGTCATTATTGACAGAGATGGCTGTATGATGCGAAGTTCCTCTGAATCAGCGAAGTCTGACATGTCAGCTTCACCGGCGGGGAGTATCTCCACCAGCGGACGGCTGTGGCTCAGCATGGCATTATATTGTAGCATCATTGAGTCCAGTATTAGCGGTTCTGATTCAGTGTAGTAGTGATACAAACCAGTCTTTTCCGTACCTGCCACCAGATTGGCGTATATGCAGGAATGACCGGGATTTAAAAACAATGTCTGATAGAACAGGGCGCCAGTGGGCAGAGTGCAGTAGTAGGGATTGATACGTCCGGACATATAAAGGGGAAGCCAGGCTATTATTGCACTGTTCATTTCTTCATAGCTTCGGTCAATATTATGGATTATACAAATCTCTGTTCCGTTCACTACACATGCCTTCATCAGTAAGGCCCATTTAGCCAGGAAAGCCGGGTCTTCTGTCATCCAGTCCATGTTCTGATTAGAAAACAGGAAAAGCTTTTTGGCACCTGTTGCAACAGCGTCTCTGAGAAAACGTATTACTGCATTGCACAGTCCTTTTATACCAAAATAAATATTAAGATCTTCACCGGTATCTTCTATAGACTCATCAAGAATGAGGTTGATGTCTGATATGTCACCGATATTCTCTGGAATCGTAAAGGATTCAAATGCCGTCAGCAGTTTTTTTGTCGAAGTGACGTCAATGGACTGCTGAAGCTCATTAGCATAGAGCCATCTGTTAAATGTCAGCTCGTTTATTGTGTCAGGCCTTGAGTCCATCAGCATCGAAAGTTCAGTTATCCTGCCGGTGGCTTCAATCTGTTTGTATATTATGGAGGACAGCAGCTCTGCAACTTCCGGGTTATTTGCAGGGGAACGAAGCCCCGAGCGATATCTGCTGATTAGGGACGGGTCAACATAAGCCTTGCGACTAAGCACAATGTTGGACATTCCTGCCAGCTCCATGACATCGTTAAACCTGGCACCGAATTTTCGTCGGAGGTTCCTGTTTGTGCTGGTTTTTGTGCTGACTTCACCGGAAGACTTCGATGATTTTGCCGGTTTGGGATGATCCAGGAACATCCATTTCAGCATGCTTTCCTTTATGTCTTCAGGAGAATCTGATTCCCTGGCGTCCACAAGGGAACAAAGTGTATTTTTCTGGTCTGAAGCCTCTGAATAGATGTATAGGCCGTTCACTACCTTGCCCACAGTGACGGAGTCTGATGTTGGGATACGGCTACCTTTGGTAAGGCGGCTAAGAGAAGATGTATCGAGACCTGAGTATTCCGATAGCTGTTTATTGCTTATGTAAAGGTTCTTCATAAGTTTTGTCAGTCTGTCTGAAAACATGAGATTCCTCCGATTGTATTTATTCACGAAATTACAGATTTGTTTATAGTTTTTTTAAAAAATTCCTTATAAATTTATATTGCCACAAACAATTGACAATGACAAATCATCTTGGCAATTTTCTTTTACAATTTAATATGAGATAATTGAAATAGCAAACATTTTTATTTTGAATATGGAGAGATGAAAATTATGGTATGTGGAAATTGTGGGGCTCAATTAAGAGATGATTCAAAGTTTTGTATGAATTGTGGTCAACCGGTGGCCATTAGTGCTCAGTCTTATGTGCAGCAGGGGCAGACCGGGCAGCAGAGTGCGCAGACGGGACAGTTCGGACAGCAACCTGTGCATCAGACAGTGCAGGCGCAGGGACAACCGGGGCAGCAGTCAGTTCAGGCTGGGCTGTTCGGACAGCAGTCAGGTCAGTATGGCCAGACCGGACAGTTTGGTCAGCAGTCAGGCCAGTTCGGGCAGACTGGCCAATTTGGTCAGCAGACTGGTACATCAGGACAATATACTCAACAGGCGGGGGCGTATGTCGGATCTCAGCAGATTTCGGGAGGCGGACCTGTTGGTGGCGGAAACGGGCCTATAGTAGAGCAGAAGCAGACATTTGTAGTGAGGAAGTTACCAATTATTGTCATCATAATAATGACTATTGGTCTGACAATCAGTGCATTTTTCATGGACGACTCAAGTATGACACTGGCAGCAGCAGTTTCCAGCGTTCCCGGAATAGTTCTTTTGTTCCTGATATACAAGCTTGACAATATAGAACCTGAGCCTGTGGGCCTTCTCATAAAGCTATTTTTGTGCGGCGGATTAATTGCAACCACTGCGGCTATGATAATAGAGCTGGTGCTTGATGGCTTCATAAACATCTTTTTTAGTCAAAGCACGATTCTATACTGTTTTGCGGAGGCCTTTATATTGGCGGCAGCTACGGAAGAACTCTGTAAGTACACAATTTTGAAGTTCCTTACCTGGAAGCATCCGGCCTTCAACTACCGCTTTGACGGAGTAGTTTACAGCACTGCAGTTGCCATCGGATTTGAGGTTATAGAGAATCTCCTTTACCTGGTCGACAGCACAGCTGGAACAGCCTTTACCAGGGCTGCATTTCCCGGGCACTGCATCTTCGGAATATACATGGGTTATTACTACGGTCAAGCCAAGACCCTTGAATTAAACGGTGATAAGAAAGGCGCTTCTGCAATGAGGAAGAAGGGCGTAATCACCGCCATACTGATCCACGGATTCTATGACTTCGTGTGCTTCATCGGAGAGATTCCGGAATCAGATATAGCACAGGTGCTGATCATGCTTGGCCTGGTTCTGTTGATGGTTGTACTTAATGTGACAGCATATAAGAACATTAAGAAGTTTGCATACGAAGACAAGCCGGTTTGATGGGAGTATACAGCGGACTTTACGGGATGCAGTTTTGGAGAAAAGGAGGATCAGCATGACTAAGAAGAGAGGACTAATTCTGGTTTTTACGTTGGCTCTTATGGCAATGTTGTGTGCTGCCTGTGGTGAGAAATCTGATGGTACAAATTATCTTGATCCACAGAACCTGGGATTTACAGTTCCCGGTGAGGCATCCATCAATGACTTTGAATGGTACTTTAAGCCGAAGACCTATGATAAGAGCGGAGAAGTAGTCATGGCAGACCCTTATGATGTTGCAGGTGTCTGGGAGTATGTGAACTGGCACAAGCCTGATACGAAATCCTCTGCCGTAAAGGATGTTTACTGGATGTACATTCAGGTTGAGAGAAAGTCGGGCAACCTTGGTTCTTCAGGTATCAGTCCGGAGGATGCAGCTGACATCTATGCATACCAGGGATTCATGAACAGTGACGAGGCAGCTGCCGCAGGCTTTGCAACTACCAACACAGCTACCCAGCTTATGGAGGCTCTGGCAGACCTTGATCCCGGAGTTGACTGTAAAGTAATAATTGTTCACGCAGGACGTGAAGATGCCGAAGGTAACTGGAGCGTAATCAATAATGAAAAGCCCGTTGAATTTGAAGGCGATTACTATCCGGATTATCTGTTCCTGAAGGTTCAGGACGCAAAGAAAAACCGCATCACCATCAACAACTTTGTGAGCAACGGAAGCGAGCAGCATGCCTACGTTTCTTATGAGACAGGCAATCAGAAATACATCCTTAATGGAACAGGAAGTCTTTACCGCAATAAATGATTGATCAGTATTCATGTGACTGGATTAACAGTTGAATAATGTATATAGATGAGATGGGAGGAAAAAGTAATGGCAAATGACAGAGTTTCTAAGGCATTGGCAGATGTAATAAGCGCATTGACAGAATTAAAGGAAGCATGGGATGAGCAGATGGCATCCTACACCCCACAGGTGACAATATCAGAAGGATTACCGGAGGATTTGAATGATATCTCAGAAGATGACTTGAACGATGTCCCAACGGAGGATTCAGCGGAATCATCACAGACTTCGTCAGAGATCTCAGCAACAGAATCAGTGCAGGTTTCACCGGATACTGCAACGCCAGAACCGGCAGAGGTTTCAGCTGAGGATACAACATCAGAACCAGAAGAGAATTCATCAGAGACTACAACATCGGAACCAATTCAGTCTACACCAGATACTGCCACACCAGGACAAGCGCAGGTCGCAGCTGAGGCGGTGGCAGCATCTGTTATAGCAGGAGTATCAGGATATGCAACTTCTGAGACCGGACAAGTAATCGCTGAGTCAACACCGGCATCATCTGTTGAAGATGATACAAAGCCTTTTATAGCTGAACCAGTTGTGCAGACTGTATCTGAACCGGCGCCTGTAATTCAGCCAACACCTGAACCTGTACCTTCAATTCAGCCTGTTCCGGAACCGGCGTTCAAAGTTCAGGCTTCACCGGAACCTGTAATTATGCCGGGAGCCCCTGGAACTATAGTTATGGAAGTTCCACCGTCAACACCAGGACCAATAACATCTTCAGTATCACCTGGTGCTTTTGGTACGTCAGCTGTATCGTCAGCATCTGCATCATCAACATCTGCAGCATCAGTAACGCCGATACAGTCTCAGAATGCAAGTGGAAGAGTGTGCCCTCTTTGTGGAACACCAGCAACCGAAAACGGAAAATTCTGCCTGATGTGCGGAGCATCCATTCCCGCTCAATCCGCCAAACCAGACCAGCCCGCAAAGATGCAGGCACCGGCAGCAGCATCCTTCTGCCACAAGTGTGGCGCAGAGATTCTTCCCGGTGACAGATTCTGTGTAGGCTGTGGCACACCGGTCTAAGTAATTTTGATTTGGTTTAAATACAAAAATTCATTTGTTCCTAAGGATCATGTGGGCTTAATTGATGGCACTTGCTATAAAAGCATTAAGAGCCACAAAAATAAATAAGCTTTATGCTAATTATTTAAGAATCACGAAAAGTGCCATAAGAAAAAGAGCTAGACTTTATGTCACTATTTCAAGAATTACGAAAAGTGCCATGAGAAAAAGAGCTAGACTTTATGTCACTA
>JAEEGL013923344.1_pt1 | contig 23200 bp, 32 predicted proteins | sample 9134231 | NCBI WGS metagenome assembly JAEEGL01 (sample SAMN16246548, study PRJNA631951) | gut metagenome | biome: gut microbiome; feature: rumen; material: fiber-attached | host: Bos | place: Iran: Karaj | collected 2018-10
TGGTAATAATGAATTTATATAAGAAGATTACTATTAATTATTTTAATATATTAATAATATCTCTAATCATAATAATAATATATATATTAATAGAAAGCTTAATATTACTAATATTTAATGTAGTACCAATAAGTATTAATAAAATATTATATATAATAAGTAATTCTATATTATTAAATCTAATATATAGTGAACTATTATATGTAATAATGAGAAATATTCCTAAAAAATATAAAAAAATAAGTATAAATTAAAATAATCGTAAAGATTATTTTTTTTGACAAAAAGTGTACATAAAAGTATTTTCCATTGAATAATCAAAAGATTTTATGTATAATTTAAATGATAGAGTGTATCGATAAAGAGGTGTTAGTATGCAAAAATTTTATACTGCAGATCCACACGGTGGTGGCGGTGGTGCTACTTCAGGAAGTGGTTGTGGAGGAATAGAAAATATTACTTGGGAAACCCCATTAGAATCATTTATGCAAGCTTCCACAGTATCAAACTTAGTAGATGAAGCAAAAAATTGTTCTCTTAAAGATTTAAATACAAATGTTATTGCAGTAGTAGAGGGCGAAATGTCAAAAGGACTTTCTCCTGAAGCTTTTGAGTACAATGGAGATGCTCCATTAAATACAAAAGCACAGGCTCTAATTGATAGTATGAAAGAAATTGACACATCATTTTTAAACCAATTTACGACTGAAATTCAAAGTATAGGTGATAATCATAGATATGATGAGGCGTATACTTCATATTGTAAAAGATTGGAAGAATATCATAGAAGATATACTGAAGAATTATGTCCGGCAGTTAAAGAATATAATAATAATGTTGATACGCATAATTCACATGAAAGAACAAAAGCAGCAAATGCAGAACATAATGGAGAAACATACTCTATACATATAGCTCATAAAGTTTCAGTTAAAGCAAGTCAAGATAGTGAACCTACTATGAGAGGTACAATAAACACTAGTATAACTGGCGCGTCAGCTTTACAGAGTACATTTGATGATTGTAAAAAATTTTATAATGAATATGTAGTGCCTGCTAAGGAATTACACGATGAGTGTAGTAAATCTGAATATGTTGAACCACAAGAAGTACCAGAATTTGAATTTGAGAGATATCCAAAAGAATGGTATGACTATGTTGGTGATTTCTTCCTTGGTGCAGTAGGCACAGTCGCACAAGTTGGTTGTGTAATCATTGATGGAGCATTTCACTTAGGAGAAATAATAGGTGATGGATTCAGATGGGCTTTCTCTCATACTATTGGAGGATTAATTGGTGGTTTAGGAACACTATTAAGCGGTCAAGGTTTTGTTAGTGGATATAAAGCTGTAACAGAACATTATAATAATATCATTGCCGAAAGTAGGGCAGATAATAGAAGAGAAGCATTCTATGGAACAAAAGTTGGAAAATGGATTGATAATCATTCAGTATTTAAACATGATGGAAAAGTATTTAATGTTGCCTCAACAATTACAACATATACATTACCATTAGTGGCGGCTACAGCTGCAACGATTCTTTCTGGAGGACTAGCAGCTCCACTAATACCAGGTGTTCTAGCAGCAACAGGATTCTTTATGGGAACAGGTAAATCCGCAGACAAAGTTTATAAAGAAACTGATGGAAAAGATACTGTTGGAGGAACAGTAAGGATTTTAGGCAATGGAGTAATCTATGCAGGAGCATATTATGCTGGTGGTCAAGCAATAACATCAGCTTATGCTAGCTTGGCGCCAGCAGCAGGAGAAGCAGGTACAGCAGCAGGAGAAACACCATTATTAACTGGTCCATCATCAGGAGGAGGAGCAGCAGGAGAAACACCATTATTAACTGGTCCATCATCAGGAGCCGGAACTGGAGCTGGATTTACTTCTGAAACTACACCTGAAGCAGTTTTTGATGCAGTTAAATCTGGTAATGTTACAAAAGAAGAAGCTTATAAATATGTAACTGAAAGAGCTCAACAAATTGTTGGACAATATGAAAGAAGGGAAATAGATAAAAATACATTTTATAAATTAATGCAACAATGGCACCCAGATAAATTCAATTTCTTATTTTAATTGATAGTAACATGGGTTTAATAAATAATTATTAATAAATATAGGAGGAATAAAAATGGAAGAAAAATATTTGCCAATAGGTAGCGTAGTAATGCTTAAAGGTGGAAAAAAGGAAATTATGATTACAGGATATTTAACAATACCTAAGGATAATCGTGAAGTGATGTATGATTATTCAGCATGCCTTTATCCAGAAGGAGAGTTAGATAGTGATCAAGTTTTAGCATTTAATATTAGTGATATCGATAGAGTTATCTTTAGAGGATATCAAAATGATGCTGAAAAAGAATATGTATCAAAATTAGATGATATAAGAGATAAGTATTTTGAAAGTAAATAAGTTATAAAAAAATAAAAAAGATTGGATGTGCTTTATGGGAAAAGTTCAAGTAATATATGATGATTTAAGTAGTTCACAAACAGCACTAGCACCTGCCAGTGATGCCTTGGAAAAGATTCATACAGATTTAGATTCTTTAGCTAGAAATTTAGAATCAGCAGGAGCAGGTCATGATGACTGTTTTGGTGAAATGGTAACAGAATTAGATCAAACAAATACAAATGTCGATAATTGGAGACAAGAAATAGATGCCTTGATAGCTTCTTGTGCTGCAATAATTGCTGTATTTACTGATGCTGAAGGTCAAATCATAAGTGATATTAATAAAGTAGATAATGATAAATTAGAAAATGCTATTGAGTCAGCTACTGGAGAAGATATACCAGATAATGAATCATTTGATGTATCACTATATAAAGACAGAGATTCATATGATAACGGTAAAGCACAAACTGGTACTGCAACTGAAAAAGAAACTGAAAAAGAAGAAGAGAAGACTACTACAAGTACTACTAGTACTGTGTCAGGAACACCAACTTATCCATCTTATCCATCAGGTCCATCATCACATTCTACTACTGGTGACAATGATAAAGACAAAGATAAAGACAAAGATAAGGATAAGGATGAGGATAAAGATAAGGATAAGGATAAAGATAAAGATATCAACATTGATACAGACGGAGATGGAAAACCAGACTTAAATATTGATACAGATGGTGATGGAAAAGCAGATTTAAATATTGACACAGACGGAGATAAAAAACCAGATATAAACATCGATACAGATGGAGATAAAAAAGCAGACTTAAATATCGATACGGATGGTGATATGAAAGCAGACTTAAATATCGATACAGATGGCGATGGAAAAGCAGACTTAAATATTGATACAGACGGCGATATGAAAGCAGACTTAAATATCGATACAGATGGTGATGGAAAAGCAGATTTAAATATTGATACAGATGGCGATGGAAAGCCAGATAAAAATATTGATGCTGATGGTGACGGAAAAGTAGATGAAAAACCAGAAGAAGAACAAAAAGAAGAAGAACAAAAGGAAGAAGAGAAAAAATCTGAAGAGGAAACACAAACAGAAGAAAAAGCTAAAGAAGAACCAACAGTAATTCTAAAACAAATATTAGCAGATAAACCATCACAAGGAGTAGGAACAGCATCTGCAGGAACTGCTGTAGCATCAAGTGCTGCATCACCAGCAGGAACAACTGAACCGGTTGAACCAGAACCAGTTGAGCCTGAACCAACAGAACCAGAGCCTGTTGAGCCGGAAGAACCAGCTGAACCTGAACCAATAGAACCAATAGAGCCAGAAACTCCTTCAGAGAGTGGAACACATCAAACAATTCCAATTGATACTACTGTTAATAAAAAGTCAAGTGGTACATCAGCAATCCCAATTATAGCTGGAATTGCTGCCGCAGGAGCTGCTGGTATTGGAACTAAGATTTATTTAGATAGAAAATCAAATAATGATAATGGAGAAGATGACGAAGGAAATGATGACGAATACTCATACAGTGGAGATTATGAAACAGCAGAGTCACCTACAGAATCATATTTAGATAATACAGACAATATTGGTTATTCCGCAATTAAAGATGCTGATATAGCACTAGAAAATGAAACAGAAGCATTGGAAGATGCTGAAGAACCAAAAGAAACATATAAAGCGGTAAGTTTTGATGATTTAAGTGAAACACATTAAAAGTAGGTAAAAACCTACTTTTTTTAATTATTAATAATTTTATTGACAAATTAATTATATTTTTGTAAAATTAATATTGTCAATTTGATTGGGGCATTAGCTCAGCTGGGAGAGCGCCACGTTTGCACCGTGGAGGTCAGGAGTTCGATCCTCCTATGCTCCACCATATTGTTTTCTAACCGTTAGTATTAACGGTTTTTATTTTGCAAATAAAAATACTTTACATATTTTGAAAAATAATATTAAAATTCAATATTAAAATAAACTATTCTAGTATATACTTATAATATAAGGTGGTGCGATATGAACACAAAAGAGACACAGAAAGACTTAAATAAAAAAGGTATATTACTATTAATATTACTTTTAATCGCAATTTTAACAGGTAGTTATGCCATTACTTATTCTAAATATAATAGTTTAGTAAAATTAAATTCTAAAACTGATGTTGCTAAATGGAAAGTAGTAATTAATGATATAGATATAACTAATAATGAAGATTTAAACTTAAATGAATTTATATGGGATAATTCATTGTCTACCGCAAAAGATAATACAATTGCTCCAGGTAGTAGAGGTTATGAAATAATAAATATTACAAACGCATCAGATGTAGATGTTACAATTAATATTAAGATAGATAATCTAATTGGTAATAATGATATTCCAATAAAAAACAATTCGTTAATTGTAAAACCTAGTGAAAATGACTTTATTATAAAAAAAGGTGAAAATAAAACAATTAAGATAGATGTAGAGTGGATAAATATAGAAGATGGATCTAATGATTTAAATGATACATTAATTGCAAAACAATTTGATTCTATAATAATTCCAATAGAAGTAGAAACTTCTCAAGTAATAGAAAGGGAATAATATGATTAATATAATATTTACAATTTTAGCAATAATACCTGTAATATTAATATGTCACTTTGTATATGTAAAAGATAAAAGAAAAGAACCAAAAAAATTGTTAGCAAAATTATTTGGATTTGGTTTCTTATCAGCTGCTCTTACTATAATAATCACTATTATATTACAAAAATTAATACCATTTTTCGCAGTAGAAACATCTACATATAGTAATAATTATATAGCAATGTTCTTTTATATTTTTATCGGTGTTGCATTAATAGAAGAATTTAGTAAATTTATATTAACATACTGGGGTGCATATAATAATGAAAACTTTGATGAGTTATATGATGGAATAGTATATTGTGTATATGTATCCATAGGTTTTGCTTGTATAGAGAATATATTATATGTTTCTAATTATGCAAATATAGGTGTTTTAAGTGGACTAAGTACAGCAATAATAAGAGGAATTATGGCAGTACCAGGTCATGCCTTTGATGCAGTATTTATGGGACACTTCTTTGGAATGGCTAAATATTATCAAAAGAAAAATAATAAATCTCTAGAAAAGAAAAATTTATTATATGCAGTATTAGTACCTACATTAATACATGGTTTATATGATTATGGATTACTAATTAATAATTTCTCATTTGTTTTATTAGTAGTAGGTCTAGTAATATTCTTATATATATTTTGTATTAAAAAAGTAATAAAAGTATCAGGAGAAAATAAAGTATTATTAAAATCTAATTTCTGTCCAACATGTGGATCTAAAGTAGAAAGTTCATTTTGTCCTAAATGTGGAACAAAACAAAACTAGAAATATTAATTTCTAGTTTTTTAATTATAATTATATTTTTTATTTTTTTCATTAGATATATTTATTAACATACCAACTAAAAGCATATATGAAAGTAATGATGATCCTCCATAAGATACAAATGGGAGAGTAATACCAGTAATAGGAAATAAACCTATAGTCATACCAATATTTTGTACTTGTTGTATCAGTAACATACCAAGTATACCAGCTAATATATATTTATCAGTATCTTTCTTCCTTTTTCTAGCAAGAATTATTATTTGTACATCTAAATATATAATAATTCCAAGTAATATAATAACTCCAACTAATCCAAAAGAAGATGCATAAATTGAAAATATAAAGTCAGTAGATGATTCTGGAAAATACATAGGAGTACCTTTAATACCGTGCCCAAATAATCCTGCAGTACCTATAGATACAATAGAATTAGTATACTGCAAGCCTCCACCATCATTCCAATTAAATACTCTTTGTAATCTATAAAACATACTATTTCCAAATATAGATACAAAAGTATCTTCATAATTAAAATATAATAATAATATACCCCCAATAAGTAATAATAATATACCACCACCTATTAAGAACCATCTAAATCTAATACCTGATATAAACAACATAGAAATATATATAATAAAGTATATTATTACTGATCCAGTATCAGGTTCTATAAAAGTAAGAATAGAAGGAATTAATACAATTAATAATGTTTTAAGTATAAAAACAAATTCATTAGTAAGAGTAGGCTTTCTATATTTTAATCTAAATTTATGAATCATAGATGCTAATTGTAACATAATAAATATCTTCATAAATTCGCTAGGTTGTATTGAACCAATACCAGGTATTACAAACCAACATTTACTACCATTAATCTCAGTACCAAATATTAATAATAAAAATAATAGTATATTGCCAATTACATATAATATCCATGTCTTATCATATATATAGTCATTACCTAATTTATATATAATATATACTAATATCCATCCAATTATATACCAAATACCCTGTTTTAAAGCTAAATTACCCAAATCACTAGAAGTGTATATAGAAGCACTATATATAGATATAATACTAATAATACTAAGTAATAATATAGGTATTAATATTTTATAATTGATTTTATAAATACTTTTCTTCATAAACATTATTATACTAAATATTGTAAAAATATGTATAAAAATATTAAATAGATTGTCTAATTATTAATAATAATATAAAATTATGATAGGAGTTGTGATATTATGTCTGAAATTATAAATGTAGATGAAGAAGCAATTGAAATATTAAGAGATGCCCTTCAAACTACAGGAGAAGAATATAAATATAATTTAAATAGATTAGAAAATATTATTAAAGGTATTACAGAAGAAGATATAAAAGGAACTCCTGCTACTAGATTATTAAATAATTATAAGAAACAAGAAGCCTCTTTTAAAAGATTAGCTGATTCAATATCTAAAGCAGAAGAATATGTAAATACAGAAAAAACAGGTTTTAATAATATGGTAGATGAATTATCTGAAGAGATGGTGAAGTCAAATGATTAGAATAAATAAAGATTCTGCATTAGGGGCAATACTAGAAATAAATGATATAGTATCTAATTTAGAAAATACTATGGCTTCTTTAGATGAAACAATAAAAAAGAACATTCCAGATAGAATAGATACTACATGGGCAAATGAATTAAGAACAGATTGGCAAAAGTATTATAATCAAGAAGTAATTAATGTACTTGAAGAAATGCGTTTAAATGGTTTATACTTAAGAAAAGCAGTGAACAAGGCATTAGAATATAGTAAAGGTCAAGGGGAATAAGGTTTATGGAAAAAGATGAAAAGATTAAACAATATTGTAAAATATTAGTTGATGAAAAAGAGAATATTAAAACAAATAAAGACTTATTATCAGAAGCTAGTTCATTATTAAGTAATGAATCTCTTTCAATTAATAATAAAGGTATAGAAGATGAAATATCTAATATAAATAATAGTATTGATAAAATATTAAATCAAATAGATCATTGTCTAGAAAAATATAACAGGGTTTAGGTGAGAATATGGATAATGTTAAATATAATAAAGAAAAAATAATAGAAGCTTTATCTATATTAGATAAGATTTTAGAGTCTTTAGAAAACAGTTTTAATGAAATAGATAAAGCGGAAGATTATATCTTTGATATTGCAGAAGTAAAAACAGAATCTAGTAATATAAAAAAAGAAATTAATAATGTAATAACTGAAATAGAAAGTAAAGAGAATAGTATTGTTAATATGCAAGCTATTGTCGATAAGTACATAAATTAGTGTAAAATAAAAACATAGTATTTACACTTTTTTTGTTATTAAATAATTAATATGATATTATTAATATGAAGATATCATAAAGGATGTGATTGATATTATGAAGTATAGAATGATAACAATAAAAAAATTTAATAGATTACCAGATGGAGATGGCTCAGTTGGTACAAATGGTTGTGGTGGAGTAGAAAATATTACTTGGGAATCAGAACCTTCAAACGAATTCTTACAAGATTCAGATATTGAAAGTGCAACAAAAGCAATAAATGATGTTGTTAAATTGTTTCCTGATCTAACTACATCTTTTACATCAGTAAAAAAAGAATCTGAAACTGCTTTTTCCTATGATGGTAGTTATCCAATAGAAGCAAAAGCTATAGAAATTGAAGGTATTATTAATCAAATAGAAAATGATATGTCAGAATTACCAAAAGATGTAGAAACAACAGGTCAATCACATCAAACGAAAGAAGCAAAAAAATACTACTTGGAAGTAAGAAAACATTTAATGGAATTAAACGATGATGTTCAAGAAGCAGTACAAGCTTACAATAAAAAACGTGCTTCATTAGTTATACAATATATAAGTGATAACTCAAAAAGATATACTGATGGTGATAATTTTGATCAAAGTGCTTATAATACAGTTGCAAATGAAGCTCATAATCAATATGGTGATGACATAAGTGTTACCCCTGCTGAACCATATCTTGAAAATTTAGCAACTACAATAAATATGCCAAGTGGATATAAAAGTAAAATTGATGATGGAATGGTTAAAGCAGCAATAGAAAGTTATAATAAATGTGCAGAAGGCAAAGGACAAGAAGCGGAAGATCTTAAAGCTAAATATAACATAACTATTGGTGATAATAGTTCTAAATATTCAACTTATGATAGAGTAGCATTTGGAGATTCAGGATTAAGTGAAGAAGCATTAAATAATTATGATAGTGAATCAGGAGAACCTATGGACCTTCACTATTATGGAACAATAGAAGTAACAGATAAGGATGGTAAAAAAGTACGAGTACCAGTTTATTATGATGCAAATGAACAAAATCCAACATACACTGGAGGAGCTGGTAAAAAGAATGCTTCAAGGTTATTTGTAGTTCAAGATGGACAAATATGTTATTTAACAAACACAGATGAAACAACTGCACATAATGATACACATGCTGATGGACAAGGAAAAGAAGGATCAGGATTTCAATTTGATATATCAATACCAATAAATAAAGATGATGGAACACCAGCAGATGAAACTGGACATTATACTGTATATAATAATCATGATACTTCAGATAATTTTCATCCGGGATCAGGTGGATGGTCAGATCAATTATATTATAAAGACCCTGATGGAGAAACACATGAAGCTGATTGGACAACAATACAAAGAGGTAATGTTGATTTAGATGATAATAGTGAACATGACGGAGGAAGTTTAGGAAGTTTTTAAAATGAGATGATAGAAATAAATAGAGGTGATATATAATGGCAAATATTAAAGTAAGTTATGATAGTTTAGCTAATGTTCAAAGATCATTAGAAGAAGATATTGGTAATGATCAATTAACACAAATTAAAGCTGATTTAACAACTGCTAAAAGTACTATATCTAATATAAGTTCAGGTCATGATAATGTGTGGTCAAATGCTCTTAAAACAATTAGTACTCAATTAACAAGTTTAAATGATTCTATTGAAAGTGTACTTGAATTAGCAACTAGAACAGGAAGTATATCTGATAATTTCTATGAATCAGAAAATAAAATCAAAGACAATGTAAACGGTATGGATTCAGAATTAGCTGAATATTTTGGCTTACCAGAAAATAGTGGCTATACAGTAACTGCCAATACTGGAGCACAAACAACAAAAGGAGCTGAAACAACAAGCCCTGCCGCTAACTATGATTCTACAAGCAGAACTGCAACTATGACAAGTGCTGTAACAGGTTCTATACTTAAGAGTATTACATCGGAAGAAGAAGATAAAAAAATAATAAAAGAAGATGACAAAGATAAAAAACAATCACCTCAAAAAATAGAAGACGAAAGTGAAAAAAATAAAGAAATTAATAAGTCAGATGATAAAATAAATGAAAATGATAGTAAGAATGATTCAACATATAAAGAAGCAAAAGAAAATGCTGAATCTACAGCTAGTTCAACAATCGCTAAGAATGTAACTGCGTCAGTAGCTGGTACTACAGCAATGGGTACAGCTGCAGGAGTAGCAAGTTCTATTGGAAATCCAAATAATACTACAACCACAACTTCAAATGAATCAACAAAGAATGAAGAAATAAAGACTGAAAATGAAGAGGTAACAGGAGAAGCATTAGGAGAATTTACGGAAGATCCAATAGAAGGAACAATAGAAGTAGAAAGTGAAAGTGGAACTCATCAAACAGCGCCAATTGATGTAAATATTGATAAAGCAAATGGAACACAAGTAATACCGGCTTTAGCTGGAGTAGCAGCTGCAGGAGCATCTGGAATTGGAACAAAGATTGTTCTAGATAAAAGAAATTCAGATGATGAAGAAAATGATGAAGAAGAAAAAGAAACATTCAGTGGCGATTATGAAACAGCTGGAACAAATGAAAATGAACAATTAGATATTACAGATGATATTGGATTTGATCCGACAGAAATAATAGAAAAAGATGAATTGGGTGAAAATAATTTTTCTGAAAATATTGAAGAAGATTCTGAATCATCAGATGATGAAGGATTTAATGCAATGCCAGCCTTAGCTGGAGCCTTAGCAGGAGGATTAGCTGGAGCCGGAGCAGGAATGCTTTTAGATGATGAAGATGATGAAGAAGAAAAATAGTAAACAATGTAAAAACAATGTAAAATTTGTTGATAAAGTTGAATAGAAAAAGTATATAGTTTATAATTAAATCATGGAATAGGGTTCGGCGAACCATTATTCATAAATAAAATGAAGGAGGAAAAAATATGGCAAATGATTTAATAGTAGATACAGAAGAAGTGTCTTCTGAAGGTACTGCTAACAGAAATGCTTTTGAAGGAAGTGGACAAGATGCTTATGATAACTTATTAGCTGCTTATAACAATTGTTCTGAATCTTCTTTAGCAGGTGAGGTTGGAGTTCAATTAAGAGAAGAAGCTCAAAAATATTTAGATAGTTTACAAAGACAAAACGAAAAAGGTTCTGCATTAGGACAATCAACTAATAAAGCAGGAGATTTACTACAAGATACTTCAGATACAGTTAAAGCGACAATTAAATAATTTTAAAAATAATAAAAGGAGATGAATTGAATGGGAACACAAACAGTACAATATGATCAATTACCAGAAGATTTAAAAGCACTATCTAATGCTATTGCAGATGCAAAAGCAGTAGTAGAAGGTGCAGATAATAGAGTTTCAGGATTAAATTATCAAGGAAGTTCAGCAAATGCATTACGTGGAGCTCAAAGTGACTTTACTAGTGAAAGTAACACTGCAATGAACACTACTGATGAAAACAATGCTGATAACATTAACATGATTTCAGAAAGTTATCAAAATGCTGAAGCTGATGTTAACTCTGATGTTAATAAATCTGCTGGAATGGATGGAGCACATATTTAATAAGCAAATAAACACTGCAAATGCAGTGTCTTGTAGGTATAAGTCTTTTATATCTACAAGGCATTACATTTTTATAAGAATATGAAAGAGGTTATTTTATGAAAGAAAAATATTTACCATTAGGTACTGTGGTACTTTTAAATGGTGGGACAAAAAGATTAATGATAACTGGATATTGTATGAAAATAAAAGAAAAACCAGGTGTTGTATATGATTATTGTGGATGCCTATATCCAGAAGGTATCATTAAATCTGATATAACTTCTGTTTTTAACCATAGTCAAATTCAAAGAGTAGATTTTACTGGTTATAATGATTATGAATCAAAAGAATTCATGGAAAAATTAAAATCAAAAGGCCAAAAAGATGAAAAGGGTAAAACAATAGAACCAGTAATAGAAATAGAAAGATTATAGGAAGTTTATCTTCCTTTTTTTTGTAGATTATTATATAATTAAGATGGTGATAGAATGAAAATTGAATATTTAATTATAGTAGTAGTACTAATAATAGTTTTATTAGCTCTAATTAAAATTAATAAAAAAGGAGTTAATTTTGATTATAATAAGTTAGTTGAACTATTAGGTGGAAGAGATAATATAATTGATTATAAAATTAATTTATCTAGATTTGTAGTAACTTTAAAAGATATTTCTTTAGCAAATAAAGAAGGCATTCAAAAGATGGGGGCTAAAGGAGTAGTTGAAATAGATAATGAATTAAAAATTATATTAGGTAAAAATTCTAAAGAGATAAAGAAGTATATTGATGAATTAAAGTAGTTATATACTTTTTTTTATGGTAAAATAAATATAGAAAGGGTGAAAAGAATGGAAAGAGAAGTTGCTTGGAAAAAATATAATGAAACTGACATTAATAAATTAAATGAATTAGCAAATGATTATAAAAAGTTTTTATCTAATAATAAAACAGAAAGAGAAATTACAAGAGAAGTAATTAGAAGAGTAGAAGAAAAAGGATTTAGAAATTTAGATGAGTTAATTTCTAATAATATGCAATTAGTACCAAATGATAAAATCTATGTAAATAATCGAAATAAATCTATTGCTTTATTTGTAATAGGAGAAGAACCATTAGAGAATGGTATGAATATATTAGGAGCTCATATAGATTCTCCTAGATTGGATGTAAAGGCTAATCCATTATATGAAGAAGAAGGATTTGTATATTTAGATACTCATTATTATGGTGGTATAAAGAAATATCAATGGGTTACCACTCCTCTCGCAATTCATGGAGTAATAGTAAAAAAAGATGGTACTACAGTTAATATAAATATAGGAGAAAAAGAGTCAGACCCAGTATTTTGTGTATCTGATTTATTACCACATTTAGCAGAAGAACAAATGAAAAAAGAAGCAACTAAAGTAGTAGAAGGAGAAAATCTAGATTTATTATTTGGGTCTCGTCCAAATAATGAAGAAGAAGACCCTACTAAAAAATATATTTTAGAATTATTAAAAGAAAAATATGATATTGATGAAGAAGACTTTTTATCAAGTGAATTAGAAATAGTACCAGCAGGTTCTGCTCGTGACGCTGGATTTGATAAATCAATGATACTAGCATATGGACAAGATGATAAGAGTTGTGCATTTGCCTCTTTTAAAGCATTCTTAGAAGTAGATAATCCACATCGTACAACATCATGTATCTTAGTAGATAAAGAAGAAATTGGATCAGTAGGTTCTACTGGTATGGAATCTAATTTCTATGAAAATGCTATTATGAAAATGCATAAATTAATGGGTAATAATGAATATCTATCTACAGTTAAAACATTAGAAAACTCATATATGTTATCAAGTGATGTAAATGCTGGATATGATCCATTATATAAAGATGTAATGGAAAAGAATAATTCATCATTCCTAGGAAAAGGTTTAGTATTTAGTAAATATACAGGAAGCAGAGGAAAAATGGGATCTAATGATGCAGATGCTGAATATATAGCTAAATTAAGAAAAATAATGGATGATAATAATATTTCTTATCAAATATCAGAATTAGGTAAAGTAGATATTGGTGGTGGGGGAACTATTGCTTATATCTTAGCAAATAAGTCAGTAAAAGTAATAGATGCAGGTATCGCAATACTTTCAATGCACGCTCCATGGGAAGTATCTTCTAAAGCTGATTTATATGAGTCTTATCTTGGATATATGTCATTTTTAAAGGAAATAAAATAATGGAAAGATTACAAAAAGTAATTGCTAACTCTGGATATACTTCAAGAAGAAAAGCAGAGGAATTAATAGAGAATGGCAAAGTAAAAGTAAATGGAGAAATTATAAAAACACTAGGAGTAAAAGTAAAAGATAGTGATGAAATAGAAGTAGAAGGAAATATTTTATCTAAAGAAGAAAAAGTATATTACTTATTAAATAAACCTAGAGAAGTAATCACATCTACTTCTGATGATAAAGGCAGAAAAACAGTAACTGATTTAATAGAAACAGATAAAAGAATATATCCAGTAGGTAGATTAGATTATGACTCTACAGGAGCTATATTCTTAACAAATGACGGAGAATTTGCTAATATAATTACTCACCCAAAAAATAATATAGTAAAAACATATATTGCTAAAATAGATAGATTAATATCTAAAGAAGAAATAAATAAAATATTAAAAGGAATAGTATTAGATAATAAAAAGATTATTCCTGATAGAATAAAAGTAAAAAAAGTAAATACAAATAAAACATGTATAGTAGAAATTAAAATACATGATGGTATAAATCATGAAGTAAAAAGAATATTTTCATCAATAGGAGTAAAAGTATTAAAATTAAAAAGAGAATCAATAGATATATTTAATATTAAAGATATACCTAGTGGTAAATATAGAGAATTAAGTACTAAAGAAGTTCATTATATATACTCATTAAATAAATAATAGGAAGTGTTATTATGAAAGAAGATTTTAAAAACAAAAAAGTATTAATATTAGGTTTAGCACGAAGTGGATATGAAGTAGCAAAATTACTAATAAAAAGAGACAACAAAGTATATTTAAATGATTATAAAGAAGAAGAAAAACAAGATAAAAATCAAGTTAATGAATTAAAAGAACTAGGAGTAAACTTAGTATTTGGTTCTCACCCTGATGATTTATTAGATTCTTCATTTGATTATCTAATTAAGAATCCAGGAGTACCAATAGATCATAAATATGTATTAAAAGCAAAAGAATTAAATATACCTGTAATAAATGAAGTAGAAGTAGCATATCAATTATTACCTAATAATATAAGTATTATTGGAATAACAGGTACTAATGGTAAAACGACTACTACAACTCTAACATATGAAATAATGAAAGAAGCCTATAAAGAAAGAGTTCATCTCGCAGGAAATATAGGATACCCACTATCAAGTATAGTAAACAAAGTAAAAGAAAATGATATTATAGTTATAGAATGCTCTTGTCAACAAGGAGAAAACTTTATCACTTTTCATCCTCATGTAGGAGTATTTACTAATTTAAGCCCTGCTCATATAGACTTTATGAAAACGTATGAACATTATAAAAATACAAAGTCTAAAATGTTCTATAATCAAAATGAAAATGATATAGCCATAATTAATTATAATAATCAAGATGTTAAAGATGAATTAAAAAATATAAAATCAATTAAGAAGTATTTTTCATCTACTGATTCTAATGCATTATGTTATTTAAAAGATAATTATATATATTATGATAATGAAAAAGTGTTAGATATTGATAAAATTAAAATTAAAGGTATGCATAATGTAGAAAATGTAATGTGTGCTATATCCGCAGTAAAAGAATATGATGTATCTAACGAAATAATAGAGAAAGTTGTATCAAATTTTAAAGGTGTAGAACATAGATTAGAATATGTAAATACCGTAAATGGAGTAGAATACTATAATGATACAGAAGCTACTAATATTAAATGTACTCAAATAGCGCTATCATCATTTAATAGACCAATAATTTTATTTTTAGGTGGCCTAGAAAGAGGACAAGATTTTAATGATTTAACTCCATATATGGACAATGTAAAAGCAATTATTGCGATAGGGCAATGTCGTAATAGAGTAGAAGAATATGCTAAAAGTATTAATAAAGATTGTTATGTATATGAACATCTAAAAGATGGATTTAATAAAATAAAAGATATAGTAAAAGAAAATGATATAGTTCTTTTATCTCCTGCTAGTGCTAGTTGGGATCAATATAAAGAATGTGAAATAAGAGGAAAAGAATTTAAAGACTTAGTAGGAGAATTACATGAATAATAAAATAGGACTTTTAGATTCAGGTTTAGGAGGTCTATCAATATTAAAAGAATTATTAAATTCTCTTCCTAATGAAAATTACTTATTTTATGAAGATAGTATAAACAATCCATATGGTACTAAAACAGATGAAGATTTATATAATATAGTATCTAATATAGTAGAATATTTATTAAAACAAGATTGTAAGATGATAGTAGTTGCCTGTAATACCGCAACTACATCTTGTATAAAAAGATTAAGAGAAGACTATAAAGATACAATATTTATAGGTACAGAACCAGCTATAAAAGTAGCTTGTGATAATAATTATCAAAATATTATTAATTTATCTACTCCATCAACTAGACACTCAAAAAGAGTTCAAGATTTAATAAATAATTATAAAAAAGAAAATCAAAATATCTATAATATATCAGGAGAAAATCTAGCTAATTTAATAGAATTAGATCAAAAAGAAGAAATAAATAATTTATTAAATAGAGTATTAAAAGATTATAAGTATTGTGATGCCTTAGTACTAGGATGTACTCACTATTCATTAATAAAAAAAGAAATATCTGAGATATTACCAAATACAGTATTATTAGATGGTACTGTTGGTGTAAGAGAACAAGTAAAAAGAAAATTAATTGAATATAATTTATTAAATCCTAGTAAAGAAAAAGGTACTATAGAAATAATTAATAGTAAAGATGATAATTTAATAAAAAGAAGTTATGAAATCTTAAATATTGATAATGAATAAAAAAAGCATCTTAATAGATGCTTTTTTATTGGTAATTACAAGGATATTCATATTCTATAGTATAATCACTCATATTATAGGAATGACTTCTAAACCATTCATTAATTTTACTTTTTACTAAATTATTATCATTACAATATGTAATTGAAATTATAATAGATAATTTACCATCAGTATTAACATATGGATCAAAAGTAAAATAACTATTATCTTCATTAATTAAATCATTATATATAGGGTAATTATCTATTATTAAATCCTCTTCACTTTTATTTAATTTACTACACACTTTTTCCATTTCTTCTTTACTATTAAATCTATAAGTAGTATTAGTATTCTCATCAACACAAGAATACTTATAATCTTTATCAAACAAATTATTAATAGTTAGAAATATACAAAATATAATTATAAAAACAGATAAACTTATAATAGTACTTTTACTTTTCATCATTTTACCCACCTTATTAGTTGATATAATTCCATCCTAGAATTACCTTTAGCAGAATATGTAAATAATACAGAACATTTTCTTTTCTTTTGACATGGAACAGTAAATCTATGACCACCATCTGCAACTACTGCAGAACCTTCTTTTTGATTTATACTATATATAGCAAAAGTATGTCCTTTAACTCCAATAATATCTCCAGGTTGAATAAGACCTTTTTGAATTGCTGTTTTAACACTCATTGATCCATCAAATATATATTGTTTTGTATATTTAGTAATGTTTCCACTATAACCATGGAAACCACCTTTACCAACTGAATTTAATACTTTATGTTTTCCAATTGCATCTGTAACTGCCCAGTTTGCAGGAACAACACAAGTAGTAGTAACTAATTCACCTCTTTGAGCTTTAGCTATAGCTCCTTCCCATGTTTTTGCTGATTTAGACCAATTATAATCAACTGGTGCATTACTTTTTATAATCGCATCATTCAATCTTTTGGATTGATTATATAAACTAGTTAAAAACTTATTACAATATACTAAACTACCACAAGAAGTAACAGGTATATTTGTATAATTACTATAAGTTCCATCTCCTGCTCCTCCAGAAGGAGTTACTTTATTATAATAATCTTTCTCACTAGTATATACAGATACTTTCTGTTTACCAGTAGTATCATCTTTACCATCTTTATTTTTATCTACAAAATCATTTTTTTCTATATAAACAGATTTACTATTAAGACTTATTTTATCTATAGAGTTCCAACACTCACTAACAATAAATTTATTTCCTACTATAGTCATAGTAAGATTAACTAAAGATGGTATTAAAAATACAATAGCAAGAGCTAATAAAGCATTTTTAAATTTCTTTTTTAATTTACCTATATCATTGATATCACTACTAGTAACAATCTTAGTTAGAATTATTCCCAACGAAACAATTGCAACTATTGGAGCAATTATTTGTATTAAATCAAAAATATTTTTAATAATTTTAAGCATTGGTAAAATACCAACATCACTACAACTAACTTCTAATATCATATTAATCTCCTAATATATTTATGAACATGGATATTCATATTCAATTTCATAATTATTAATATTAAAATTATTTTTAACAAACCATTCCTTAGATTTTCTAATTGCGGCTTCTTGATTATTACAATCTATAATTTTAACAATAATTGCTAAATGATTATCACTATTTATATATGGATCAAATGAAAAACCATTACTATCATCTACATTTATTAATTTATTATAAATAGGATATTCATCTAAATTACTCTCATCTACATAATTAAGTTCTTGATTAAATTTAATACATACTTTTTCCATTTCTTCTTTACTATTAAATTTATAAGTAGTATTAGTATTCTCATCAATACAAGAATATTTATAATCTTTATCAAATAAATTATTTATAGTTATAAATATACAAAGTATAATTATAAAAACAGATAAACCTATAATAGTACTTTTACTTTTCATCATTTTACCCACCTTATTATTTGATAAACTTTATAATGTTCATTTGTTTTAGCAGAATAAGTAAACATAGTAGAACATTTTTTCTTCTTTTGACATTTACCAGTAAATTTATGTCCACCATCTACAACTACTGCAGAACCAGTACTTTTATCCATACTATATATTGAAAAAGTATGTCCAGATACTCCAATAATATCTCCATTTTGAATATATCCTTTTTGTATTAATGATTTTAAACTACTATTACCATTTAATACTATTTGTTTAGTATATTTTGTCATAGGGCCTTTATAATTAATAAATCCACCTTTTCCTTTAGACCAAAAATCTCTATATTCACCAGTAATATCTCTCATACTCCAATGAGAAGGTCTATTACAACTAATTTTCACAGTATTACCACTTTTAGCTACATTAATAGCTTGATTCCATGATTTAGGATCACCGCTATTAGAATAAATAACACTAGCATGATTATTCACAATCGCATCATTTAGTTTTTTAGAATTATTATATAAACTAGTTAAATACTTATTACAATATTCTAAACTACCACAAGAAGTAATTTGTGTAATAGATCCATCTTCAGCTCCTCCAGAAGCAACGTTATTATGATAATCTTTCTCACTAGTATATACAGATACTTTTTGCTTACCAGTACTATCATCTTTACCATCTTTATTTTTATCTACAAAATCATTCTTTTCTATATAAACAGATTTACTATTAAGACTTATTTTATCAATAGAATTCCAACACTCACTAACAACAAATTTATTTCCTACTATAGTCATAGTAAGGTTAACTAATGAAGGTATTAAAAATACAATAGCAAGAGCTAATAAAGCATTTTTAAAATTCTTTTTTAATTTACCTATATCATTAATATCACTACTAGTAACAATCTTAGTTAATATTATTCCCAAAGAAATTATTGCGACAATAGGAGCAATTATTTGTATTAAATCAAAAACATTTTTAATAACTTTAAGTATTGGTAATATACCAACATCATTACAACTAACTTCTAATATCATATTAATCTCCTAATATAATTATATAATAAAATGTAAAAAAATAAAAAAATATTTAAATTAATAAATTGAATACTATACAAATCCAAAAAAATTATTTTGTTAACATAGATTTATTATTTATAAAACAAAATATAATTCAAATTTATAAATCCTTTATTTGACCAACATATTATAAATAATTATTATGTGGATGAAAGGAGGTTTAATGACTAGATTAAATGAATTAGAATTGAATAATATAAGGGGAGGAGCAGTAGGCACTGCAATATTAATAGGTATAGGAGTAGTAGCGTTAATAGTATTCTTAAGTGGAGTTATCTCAGGCTACACTAATCCAGAGGAGTGTCACAATGGTTAAAGAAATAAAAGATGAAGAATTAAATACAATAAGTGGTGGTACTAATACTATCACGTCAGGAATAATAAATGCTTGTACTAATTTAATAAAAGTATTATATAGTGCAGGAGAAGGAGTTGGATCAGGAATAAGAAGAATCCATGATGATGATTTATGTCCAACAAAATAATAAAAAGAATAATAATAGTTATATTAATAATTGTTTCTATAATTATATATAGTTATGGACTAGATATTTTACTTCATTTAGGAATTAAAGTAGGAACATTATTAAGAAGTGGCTTTATTTGTTGAAATAATTAAAAAAAGTTTGTATTTTGAATAAATGTTTGGTATAATTCTATTTAGTTAAAAAACGAAGGGAGGGATAGTTAGAGTATGGCCACTAAAGTAGTAGTTAGAGGAAATTTAGACCAAGCATTGAAAAAATTCAAAGTAAAAGTTAACAAAGATGGTATCCCTCAAGAGTCTAAAAAACGTGAAGGTTATGATAAACCAGGAGTTAGACGTAGAGCAGCAGAGAAAGAAGGAAAGAAAAATGCTGCTAAAAGAAATAGAGCTAATAATAGAGATAGAGATTAATCTCTATTTTTTTTAAAATAATATGTTATAATAAGTTAAGAGGTGAGTTATATGGTAGAAAAATTAAAACAAGATATGATACAAGCTATGAAGGATAAAGATAAAACTAAATTAGCAGTTATCCGTGGAGTAAAAGCTGGTATGGAAAAAGAACGTATTGATAGAAATAGAGAAATAAATGATGATTTATTAATTGATATTGTTAATAGAGAAATTAAAATGAGAAAAGACTCAATTGGTGAGTTTGAAAAAGGTGGAAGAGAAGATTTAGTAGACCAATATAAATCAGAAATAGATATATTAATGAATTATCTACCAGCACAATTATCAGTAGAAGAAATTAATAAAGTAATAGATGAAATATTTGCTGAATTAAAACCAGAAGGTCCTAAATCAATGGGATTAGTAATGAAAGAAGCATCATCTAGACTTAAAGGACAAGCTGATATGAAAGAAGTAAGTAATATGATTAAAGAAAAACTATCTAAATAGTTTTTTTTCTTTTATGAAATTGAAAAAAACATATTATTAGAGTAAAATATATTTAAAGGAATTATACTATGAATGAATATATAAGAGATAAAATTCATTATGCTATTAATATAACTATGCCTATGATAATAGTAAGTGTAGTAGTTTTAATATTATTAAGAATTATATATTTAATTAAAAATAAACAAAAAATAGTTCTATATAAAGACTTAACCTATCTAGCATTTGTAATTTACTTATTATCACTATTCCAACTAGTAACCCTACAAGATGCTGTATCTTGGTCAACAAATAATTTTATTCCATTAAAAGAGATTACTAGATATAATATAGGTTCTGCATTATTTATAAAGAATGTTATAGGTAATATCTTATTATTTGTACCATTTGGTTTCTTTATATCATATATATTAAGAAGTAAAAGATGGTTTGAACCATTTATTATCACAATTATATGTAGTTTAACAATTGAAATGGTTCAATTATCAATAGGTAGAGTATTTGATGTAGATGATATACTATTAAATTTAATTGGTGGTGTAATAGGATATCTATTATATAAATTATTAAGATATATATCTAATAAATTACCTAAATGGTTAAAAAATGTTTATTTTTTAGATTTTATTTCAATAGTAATAGTAATTGCTATTACATGTTTAATAATATTTTTATAGAAAGAGAGTAATTAATGAATACAATAGAAATATTTAATAATACTAATGAAGATATAGAAGAAATAACTATAATGAAAAAAGTATTAGAAAAAGCTTTAAAAAAAGAAAAAATAAAGAATGTAACTTTTAATATTATCTTAGTAGATAATGATTATATTCATAAAATAAATAAAGAGTATCGTAATATAGATAGAGAAACAGATGTCATAACATTTGCCTTAGAAGATGAAGATACTGTTCAATTACCTAATAGTGATAGAGTATTAGGAGATATTTATATTTCTCTCGATAAAGCTAAATCACAAAGTGTTGAATATGGTCATTCATTTGAAAGAGAATTATGCTTTTTGGCAGTACATGGATTCTATCATTTATTAGGATATGATCATCAAACAAAAGAAGAAGAAGAAATAATGTTTAAAAAACAAGAGGAGGTATTAAAAGAATATGGGGTTACTAGATAAGTTATTTAATAGGAAAGAACCAACTAGAAATAAAGATACAGGTAATGCTATACAAAGATATAGTAAAAGTTTTAAACATGCTTTAGATGGACTTAATTATGCATTTAAATATGAACATAATATGATAATAATATTAATATGTTTTATTATCGCAGTAATATTAGGTTTTGTTTGTAAAGTAAAAGTATTTGAATGGTTATTTATAATAATAATAAGTGGTTGTATAGCTACATGTGAAATGATTAATTCATCTATTGAAGCTATTGTTGATTTAATTACAGTAAAAGAACATCCTCTAGCTAAAGTAGCTAAAGATACTGCATCAAGCGCAACATTATTATTATGTATAACTGCTCTTATTGGAGGATTAATAATATTTATACCTAAAATAATACAATTATTAGGAGGTACTCTATGATAGATAAATTAAAAGTACTACATCAAAAAAGTTACAGCCCATATTCTAACTATCCAGTAAGTGCCATTGTAGTAATGAAAGATGGTAAAGAATATACTGGGGTTAATATTGAAAATGCATCATATGGAGCTACTGTATGTGCAGAAAGAGTAGCTATTCTAAAAGCTGTTTCAGATGGATATCGTAAAGGAGACTTTAAGGAATTACATATCATGGTAGGTAGTGGAAAACTAGGTATGCCATGTTTTATCTGTCGTCAAGTAATGAATGAATTTTTTGATTTAGATGATCAAGTATTCTGTTATTCAATAGAAGGAGATCATCGTATCTTTACTATACAAGAGTTATGTACTTATCCATTTGGAAGTGATGATTTAAAATGAAATGTGGATTTGTAA
>JAEEGL016361069.1_pt1 | contig 23199 bp, 17 predicted proteins | sample 9134231 | NCBI WGS metagenome assembly JAEEGL01 (sample SAMN16246548, study PRJNA631951) | gut metagenome | biome: gut microbiome; feature: rumen; material: fiber-attached | host: Bos | place: Iran: Karaj | collected 2018-10
AGCCACTCAGTAACAGGATACCCTCCGCTGCAAGCGCATCCGTACTTCTGAAGTGCAGGCTGGACATGCATACTCTTAAACGGAAGCCTTGTATCGATATTGTTATCTTTCAGATGCTCGATCAGCTCATCCCTTGTATGTCCGTACTTGGCAGGATCCAGAACTATCGTGTTCATCCAGCCCACGTTCTCTGAATCAGCTTCATCCTTCTGGAAGAAGATTCCCGGAACATCAGCAAGATGCTTCTTGTACAGCTCATGATTGGTCATTCGCATCTTCTTGTACTCATCAGCCTTTTCAGTCTGAGCAAGGCCAAGTGCTGCATGAATATTACTCATACGATAGTTGAATCCGATATCGTCATGCAGATAGTTCCTAGGTCCGTGAGTCGGGAAGCAGACATTCTTGTAATATCTGCAGAGGTCATCGTACTTATCATTGTTTGTGACGCACATTCCGCCTTCGCCGGTAGTAACATTCTTGTTGGCAAAAAAGCTAAAGCAGGCAATATCAGAAAAACTTCCCACCTTGTGTCCCTTATAAGTAGCTCCATGGGCCTCAGCTGCATCCTCGACCACATAGAGGTTATGTCTTTTTGCAATGTCACAGATCACGTCCATATCACAAGGGTTGCCAAATATATGAACAGGGATGATTGCCTTGGTTTTGGGAGTTATCTTCTCTTCAATCTTAGTAACATCGATGTTCCAGGTTTCCTTATCAGCATCCACAAATACCGGCATTGCTCCAACATAGCAAACCGCAAATGCTGTGGCAATCATGGTAAATGAAGGAATGATAACCTCATCCCCTTCTCCAATTCCAAGTGCTGCCAGGGCAAGATGAAGTGCCACTGTTCCGTTGCACACTGCGATTCCGTACTTAGCATCACAGTACTTGGCAAACTCCTCTTCGAATTTATTAACATAGGATCCGCTGCTGGAAATCCATCCGGTGGATACAGCATCCATTACATATTTAGTTTCATTGCCGTTTAAGAACGGTTCGCAAACGCGATAAACTCTATCACTCATTCTTTCACCACTTTCAATTTATCTTCAGGGACAGCATCAAATCTGGTCTTATCCTTGTCTCCGGCATAAGGTCCCTGCTTGATCTCGTACATCTCGGTTTCTTCAAGGCATACAAATCCGTGTCCTCCGGATGCAAGAAGTATAACATCTCCGGATTCTATCTCAATAGACTTGATATACTCATGATCATCTGTATAGAAGTCACAGCGAAGTCTTCCCTTTTTAATCACAAGGACTTCCTTGGTATAGAGAACCTCTCTCTTTACCTCATTGTGCACATGAGGAAGTATAACATGTCCCTCCGGATGATGCATATATGCCATCTGCTGGGAATAGTCATCGGGAGTACAGAAGGTGATCCCTTCTTTGTTAAAGTCATGCTTTATTACAATTGCAAGGGTCTTGCCCTCATCATCTAAAATATTCCACATATAATGTATTCTAACCCCTTTCAGTATAGAATCATTCTACTCTTTTATATACGTTATGCGCAAATGAAGCCTCACTCCAGAATCTTCCATACTCTTCAAAGTCTGTCATTCTGGGAATTGGGATATCATCAACTACTTCATCCCTATCGGCAGAATACAGAATGATTCGTTCATTATCATTCAAAGAATAGCCGAAAATATACCTCTTATCCCTGTACAGAGCCCTTTCTCCGTACAAAGTTATGGTATCACCGGCCGGCAAAATATCATTTGGAAGCCGATATTTCATAGGCAGCTTGGGATCATCTGACATATAAAAGCTACTCAATTCCACGTCATCCACACCGGCATTGTATATTGTTACCCGGTCATTTTCTCCATCTGCACAAAAGCTGTCCACCACGAGAATCTGTTTTTGATCGTGTACTGCATTCACTTCAATGCTGATATCGCTATATCCGTCAATAAGTCCGGTCCAGTCCAAGTCACCGGCATCAGCTTCATTACCATTAACTATAACACTGTCTAAAGAATATCCGGGAAGTAATTCGATATTGAGCTTAGGAGCAGATCCGCAATAGTAACTGTTGGAATAATCACTACCGGTCACTTCAACATTGTCCCAGTATACTATTGCCCCTTCGCTGACGTTCAAGAATAAATTGTACTTTTTATTAACTCCCAGCAGTTCTTCCAACTGCGGATACAACAGTTCCTTGGCATTAGCATTGATCTGCTTTAGCTTATCAATTGAATCTACAGCCTCAGCAACAGCCCTGTCATCATAATGTTTGCACATTTCTTCAATTACCGGTTCAGCAAAAACATCCACCAGTGAATTGACATTCTGCTCATTAAAGACATTTTTCTTAAGGTCTGAGACCAATACCAGAAAGCGATTCCTGTAATAGTCCGATTTAATTATCTGCGAAAAACAACTCATTTCAGTATTCAGGGCATACTTATATAGAATTGAGTCGTGGGGTGTCTCATTTAAAAAAGTTGTATCAAAATCATAAAGCAAAAATCTTATTCTTCCATCCGAATATATGGAATCTGACTTTGTAGTGCCGCTTAACTTCCAGGCCTCAAAATTATTGTCAGGCCAGTCGAAATGATTGATCAGAAGTGCTACCGCATACATTTTAAGGAACTCATCCATATCCACATACTTTTCGAGCTCTTCTATGTTCTTTTCATCGTTAAGATCCGCATATATGAGATCGCTTACTCCAAAATCCTCCAGAACATATTTCTCAGATATTCCGTATATATCAACTCCGCTATCCTTAGGAAGATCAAATCTCTTTCTTATGAAATTCCTTCCCAGAGAGGGCTGTATATCGAATATTCCATAAAACTCGCCATTTAGATAAAGAACGCACTTCTCCGAAAATGAACAGGCATAAAATCCACTCTGAACAGCCAGTCTTTCACATAACTGTGTACGCACATTGCCCCTGGCTATATCAAAGTTTCCGGATCTGAGCTTAAGCGTATTAAACTCATTGATATATGATCTTGCAGAATATTCGTTATCTCTCTCAAAAATATCAAGTTTGAAAGTCTCTGTATCTTTGGCTCCCAATTTGAATGATTTCACTTCAAATTCGCGGGACTTGGCTCCGGCTATGCTGACACCGACGTCCTGTGACAAAAGAGAATCACCTTCAGGTGAAAAAAGCGAAAAATGGCCGTCTTTTATCCATTCTTCACCAGTTTCATAATAATTACCGATATTATCATCCGGTCCCAGACCTTCTTCGATAGCTTTGTCATATGAATAACCGGGAACCATTATGCCTGTATAGTAGTCATAGAGATCCGTCTCGTCACAGGATAAGTTTGCCACGTACATTTTATATCTGTCAGAAATATTATCCCCGATAACATATACCGATTCGTATACCGGTGACATTACACCTTCAACAAGCACAGCTGCTCTTACAGGATAAACCTTCTCAGAGTCTGCCTTGGCCAGTGTAATGGGCCCCTCATAGCATAAACTGTCCTCTGTTGGGGTATTCCCATCCAATGTGTAATAAATCCTTGCAGTCTTGGGAACTCTGATGGATGTTTTAATTGCTACGGAAATAGTGTCATCGTAAAAACCTGAAGCCTGATCAAACTTAAGTTCCAGATCCTTTATTCTGTCTTTTTCAATATGCCTTATTCCAAAACAATAGGCGCAAGAAAGAATCAGCAGTTCAGCTACAAGCACCACTAAACAGATTGATTTTTTCTGTCTCAATTTATCCAACATCTTCACCTGACTCTGAAACCCAGTTCACACTGCTAACGCCATTTAACTTGGAGATCTGGTCAATAGCCTCAAGGTCCGTTTTGCCCTTAAGTTCAAAGATCACTTCACGTCTGTCTCCCAGTTCGTTCAGTGCTCGTAATTTAACATGTTTCGACAGAGTCTGAACGTGCTTCTCCACAGCACTGATATCTTCCATTTCCTTGTCAGTCCGGATAATAAGGAGGTACTTATCCCCAAGTGTGGGAACGAAATTCAGGAACAAAATCACAGCAGATATAAAGATAGTAGTTACACTGGCCAACCTCATATTGTTAGATCCAACGCACAACCCTTCTGCAATTGCCCAAAAAATAAAAGCAGTATCTCTGCTGTCTTTTATTGCGGTTCTGAATCTGACAATAGACAAAGCTCCCACCATTCCCAAAGAAATGATGATATTACTGCTTATCATTAACATAATGACGCATGATATAAGGCTTACCACCACCAGTGTTCCATTGAATTTTTTATTATATGCAACACCTCTGTAAGCCAGATAATATGTCCCATAAATCAAAGCTGCTATTATCAGAGCCTCCACCATCGCTCTGATGATCTCTCCCATTCCAAAGCTGGCGCTGTTTGTATATAAATATCTGTATATTTCTTCTTTGGTCATTACAATTCTCCCATATTATAAAAAGTCATCCCAATTTATCCTGCCGTTGCAGTACTTGCTGTATGAGGTCTGGCACAAGTTATAGGGAGATAGTACCTTAGCAATATACTCCGGCAATTTCCCATCGTATTTGACTTCGAATACTTCAAAATCATTAAGTATCGGAACTGAATCCTTCAGCTCATCCGCAAAAAGATCTACACTCTTCTCGGAAGCTGTAATGTCATAATCAAAAGTCAGTCTTGTTCTGTTAAGTTCGCATGCATAGGCAATACGCTTATATTCAATTATCGTAGCCGGTCTGTATGTCCCCAGCATCATCGTTTTATAAAAACGAAGCGCAGTGTCTGCATTATCTTTTCTGTCCAATAATGCACTGAAATTCCCACGCATCAGATCATCTGCCATCGCCCTGTCAATTAAAAGGCTAGTCTTATGCTGCTCTGCGCCAATCTTTTCTTTCATTTCCAACTTGCACAGGTTGCTGTCAGCATCATAAATGCGAAGTCTAATCTTCTTGCGTTTCTCAATCCCATCAAATTTCTGATTATAGTCTGTATTATTTACACTATCAAAGTAAAGACTCCTGACCCGGTAACCACCTGCACAGGAATGCTCATCAACATCCATCACCTTGCTTAGTTGTTTTCTTAATGTACAGGCCGAAGCGTGATCCATACAGAACTTGTCTTCATGCCTGTATACCGATAAAATGCCATTCATTTCACAGCTTCTCCCATCAAAGCTGCCTTAATTGCTTTGATATACCCCTTTGAAGTCTCCTTAAAATCATACTTAGCTGACTCAGCCTTGGCAGCTATGGACATTTTCATCAGTTTATCCTTGTCTCCGATAAGATTCCTAAGCCTTTCAGAAAAAGCTTTCTCATCGAAAGGATCAACAATATATCCGTTAACACCGTCATTTATCATATCCCTGCTGCTCCCGGCATATTTAGATGCAATGACCGGAACACCACAGCACATTGCTTCCAGAGTGACCAGTCCAAAGCAATCCTCTCTGGTTGGGAAAACATAAATCCCTGCGTTTTCATATTCCTGAATCAGCTCTTCTCCCTGAAGATATCCTCGGAAGACAACCCTGTCCATAATACCAAGTTCATCGGCCAGGCCCTTTAGATCAGCCTCTGCATCGCCGCTTCCCACCAGATGAAGCGACCAATCCTTATCTTTCAGGTGGGAAAGAGCTCTAAGCAATAGGTCAATTCCCTTTCGCTCCACAAGGCTTCCAACGGCAAGCAAGTATCCGTCAGGATTATAGTCATTACCCCAGCCTTCAAATCGGTGTATATCAACAGCCAGCTCACTGACAAATACCTTATCCTTAACAGCTCCCATTCTGACCTGGTTATCAGCAGAATCCTTTGAACTGGCAATAAAAGCCTTCGCTTTACTTATTACATACTTTCTGGCAAGCCTGTGATAGAACCGGAGATTGCGCTCAGAGTGCTCCGTCCCGTCTGTCCAGGAAACATATGGTATACGACGAGAAGTGCAATACCGCCTCATCATAAGGGCTGTCTGATTGTACTCCTGTATCACGCACAGATCAGGTTTTATTTCATTAAGAACCGCGTCAACACCTTTTGTAAGTATTATCTCCTTACGGTCTGCCTTACTGTCTCCACTCTGAATGGCATTGCCATTTAAGAAAAAGACATTTTTCAGTTTACTTACTTGTGCATCCCACTCTCTGAAAGATGAATCATTTCCTGCCTGAAAAACTATATAAAACTCGTATTCCGGACAGTTTTTCTGTAAATATTCGAAAAAATCCCCCCTGTATGGTGCAGGAATATTTGTCGTTATCGCAACTCTTGCTGGCATATCCTTATTCCCTTAATCACTTAGACTTACGCCTGACATCCTCGTATATCCCCTTAAGCATAACATAATTATTCTCCTCAGAATACTTAGTGAGATACTCTTCGGGCAAATGAACCGGCGATGCCATGAAAGACTCTACTGCCTTAGCCATGCCAACTACTGAATTGCCCTTAAACTTTACACCTGTAACACCGTCAACAACCAGGCTTCCCACATTTCCAATGTCCGATGCAATAATTGGTGTTCCCATAGAGTAGGCCTCCGCTATGGTCATTGGGAATCCTTCGTACCACTGTGTAGGATGTATCATAGCCATGGACTGACCAATAAGCTGCTTGGCCTCTTCGTTGGAAACCTGCCCGAGCATTTCAACATTTCCAAGTTCATTGTTTTCAATATACTCTCTGCACCAATCTTCCAGCTCTCCTGATCCGCATATCACAAGCTTAGGTGCCTTATCCCCAAGTTTCATCCAGGCCTGCAGCATCAAATCAACGCCCTTGATCTTTTCAAGTCTTCCTGCATATACTATCTGCTTCTTCCTGGAATCATAAGGCGTCGCCTCTACGTCCAGCCTTGTGAAGTTTGGCTTAATGTACACCTTATCATCACGGATCTGTTTAAGTGTAAGAAGCTTCGACTTATTAAACTCAGTAAGACATATATAGTTAAGATATGAATAAGTCCTTATCACCCTCTGAAGGTGCATGGTGAAGGCCATAGCCATGGTCTGAAGGCGGCTGTCCCTGTAACAGTTATGTACAAGAGATGCCTTCAGTCCAAACTTAATACAGTTCTCACAAATATGACCATCAATGTAGCAGACACCGTTGGGGCATACCAGTCTCAGATTATGAACTGTCTGAACCACCGGTACTCCCATATTGATACCGGCCAGATAAACAGCCGGACTGATCAGGGCCACAGTGTTGTGTACATGAAGAACATCAACCTTTTCTTTTTCAATAATATGCTTGATCTCTCTGTAAGTTCTCAGGCTAAAGATAGCTGTAAATGCCAGTCCTATCTTACGAAATGTTCCGCTATCCTTAACATCACCATTGTTTCTGAAATAAGTTATGACCTTATGGCCATGCTCTTCCAGCATTTTCTTCTCATTAGCTACAACCACATCTTCGCCGCCGGGAATACGATAATAGTTATGGACTATAAGTACAGTCTCCTTGTAGTCCTCTCCGATGTCTTTGCACCTGAGCATATTTCTGACTTTGCTCTTTGCAGTCCAGATAAACAGAAATACTATGCAGGCAATAGATCCGCCCCATAAGCCATAGCTGAATACATATCTGATACGCTCCATCTTGGCTACACGCTTATCACGCATTCTGTAGACCGGAGTATTCTCATCTATATATCCTCTGATAATATCCCCCTGTTTCCTGAGTTCCTTAACTTCCTGCTCAGTAAGATATGTAGGAATACCATCGCCGGTGGTCTGCTCCTCTGACCTTGGAAGATAGATGTCATTTGGTGAAGGTACTATTACCGAATATACAATGCTGGTCATAATGCCTACAAAGACTAAAAGGAATGCTCCGCACAACCAGATATTCACAGGGATCATCGGATTATAATCATCATCGGATCTGCCTTTCAGAACTGTAACAGACTTGCCGTCAATAACCGCAAATCGTTTGCCGTCTTTTGCTGAAGTCAGCCTGTAAACAAAAGCGCCAATGAAAATGAATGTGAGGTTTTTATAGGACTGACTGAAAAGAAGAAGCTCCAATACACCATAGATAGAAAATCCCAGTAAAAGAGCTGTCTCTGCCCTTCTGTCATTTTTAAGTGCATCATAAATAGCAATCAGCATCAGCGCAACAACCAGGAAAAATGCCACAATTCCAAGTCTGAACAACAAATATACGTAGGAAGAATCGATGACATATCTGGCATCCGGAACTTCAATACTCTCAATTCCAAACAGCTGCAGTGGCTTGTATGTAAGATAGTATCTGGTATAGACAAGTCTTCCGGCAATTATCCTGTTGACTGTTTCAAAAGCCTCATCACTTAAAACAAAGGGTAAAAAGATCATGACTATAATGCCAACGGGAAGAATAGCCATCAGCATACAGTTCTCAAACTTGGATCTATTATCTCTAAGACAAAGATAGAGATTCAGGATCAGATAAATACAAACTACAAGAAATCCATTTCTGCTGACAGAATACATAAACACGTATCCATTTCCCAACAGCAGGATAATTGTAATCGCAGTTATATACTTCTTGGACAGATCTTTGGCCAGATACAACACAAATGCCACCATCACAAAATATGTTGCATGAAGTGTGTTAGGATGAGGATAACCAAGAGAATGTCTCAAAATAGGTGGCCACCCTGCCCTGTTTAAAGAATAGCTGTATTCAGGAATAACGCCTATAACAGCCAGGACATAAAGGGATACAAAGGCTGTTATCCAAATAGCTGCTCCAACCTTAAACACTCGTTTAACCGATACATCTTTCATCCCCAGCATCATGGTAAAGTAGATCAGCAGAGACTTCTCTCCGGAGAACCTGTACACCAGAACTCCCAGCCCCAGCAATACCATGATCATCAAAAGTTCGAAGGCACTATGTTTAGTAACGAGAATCTTGCATCCAAAGAAAGCTGCACCAATAACAAGACAGATGTTATATGCAAGCTGTCCTTCATAAAGTCCTATGGCCTTTGCTCCAAGCATTACAGCAAAGTAGCAAAGATACATGAGTTCTGCCAGTGTAATATAATCGCCTTTTCTCATCCTATGGCCTATTCTTTCCTCAACATTTTCTTACCGAAAAAACTCTTTATCACAACACATAATACAGATACTGCTGTCAGAAGTGAAACAATCTCACTGATCCTCCAGAAGAAAGGTTCGGAGAAGTAAATGCATATTTTGCCATCATATCCATCCGGTATAGCTACATTCACATATCCGCTTTCATTTTTAGATATTGTAAAGGCCTCTCCTGTGCCAACATCCCTTGCCACATATCCATAATAGAAGAATACAGGACATGTTACAAATGTATCCTTGCCAGCTTCATTTCTTATATCCGCATAAAGATCATTTCCCTGTCTCTGCCATCCGGTAATCTGAACAGGATCCTGCGAATATGGCTCAAAATACTCATAAGTAGTCGTGAAATCACATTCCATTGGAATGTATTCCGCTCCCATAGCTTCATCACCATAATACACATCATCTATCAGGTATTCCCACTTAGCATCTTTACAGATATTTGTCATGTAGTAACTTGCACTGATAACAGATAAGAGCAAAATTGAAGTACAAAATCCCACAAGATACTCTTTCTTAAAACCAAAGTCCATAAGCATCTCGCAGACTCCTCCTGCAAGGATCACAAGAACAAATGAGGAGATGCCAAGAAATCTCCATGGGAACTGTATGCTCTGAATCAAGTGGGCAACTGCCGGAATGATCCTTTTTACAGCATCCCAAGGGAAATGCACACTTGCCATATATATACTTAGCAGTGCAACTATAAACAGTTGAGTGTAAAACTTCACTCTTAAGTTTTCTTTCTCATTTTCCTTATCAGCTCTATAATTTAAGGAGAGTCTTATCAATGCAAACACAATAAGTGCAATAAGCGGTGCTCCCAATGAATAAGACATTTCCTGCTCACGATATGACTCAATATTCATATATTGCGCGCCTATGGAACTTCCGGTATATGGGAAGATATTAAATACCTGCCACAGGAATGCCCCGGCCGAATTAAAGGTGCCGGAGAAGTCATTCCAATTACCGGCAACAGCAATTCCGCTGCCATATTCATGAAGGAACGGAATGATATACCAAAGGTTAAGTAAGACCGCTATAATTGCGGAAACCACGATCCCCAGGATAACATTCTTCCTGAAAGTCCTCTTATAATTCATTAGCATAAGGAGGATTCCAAAGAAAGCAACCATGATGCATGATAAAACATGAGTTGCAACTACTCCGGACATTCCAATTATCAAAAGAAGAACTCTCTTAACTCTTTGCCTAAGCTCTGTCTTCTCTTCACTCTCAGTATAGATCAAGTAAAAGCCCAGGAACAGAATAGGATAAAAAGTCATCGCAGTATACTCGCCAAGAGCCCCTCTTGTGTACACATTAAGAAGTCTGTATGGCGCCAGAACATACAATACAGTGCTCAAAAAAGCTATTCTGTCTGTTCTAAAGAATTCCTTAAAACAGTAATAAGATACAAAAGTAACTGCAATGTTGTTGAAAAGAACATATAGGCAATATACTCCCTGAATGCTACAACCGAGCATACGAAGAATTGCCAATGGATATAAGAATATATCACAGTAAAATACAGATGCCGGATATCCCTTGCCAAATATCCAATATAACGGAATTCGTACCGGAAACTGTCCATTTGACAGAGCATCCTTCAGTGCTTCAATTCTGGCCAAATGGAAATAGGTATCATGTCCGGCAAAGAAATATAGCCCAAGAAATGGCAGCGAAGAAAATAGCGCCAAGATAACCAGCATCAATGTCTCTTTTCTTCTTTGCTCATTGTTTCTGACAAATATGAGATATAGATCTACAAGCAAAATGATTGTAAGAGTGATAAGCAGAGTTTTCCATTTCCACCAGTTAGTCTCTACTATATCCATCCCATAAACAAACATGTAGCCGTCTTTAAACTGCAGTTCCGCATGGTATCCGTCCATAGAAACCGGAGTATTAAGATTAAACGTAACGCCGCTTCCGGGCGATGTTATCTCAGGAAGGCCAACCAGTTCTCTTCCAATATTTGCATAAAAAATATTATCGGGAGTTTTACAGGAATAAGTATTCCCGTTATATCCATTTAGAAGTTTTAAAGTTACCTTATAGGACCCAAACCTTATATCAACTTCCGGAGATGAGATCACTATTTCATCCCCTTCATTTATCAGAGAATTATCGATATAAATGCCGGCAGCATCAACACCCATGATTCCACTTGCTACTGTTCCAACTTCGGATGTGAATTCCTCCCCGCTAAATGAATAGTGCGCACGCGGAAGCGCAAATGTAAGGATTGACAGAATCAGCGCCAAAAGCTCAACAGCTGCAATAATCAGTATCTTTTTCTTCTTCACCCACTCTAAAACAAAACTCATTTCAAAATGCTCCTCTGAAGAAGGCTCTTTATCTAAGCATGAGAACCTCTTCTATTTTATCAACAATCTCCGGATGATATTCGGCAAAGTCATAATCAAACGGAACAAGAAACATGAACATAGCCAATACAACCGATACAACGCATGACATACATACTATGGTGTAGAAATGCTTCCTGGCCGTATCAGACAACTGTCTCTCATAAATCATAAAGACCACATAACCTATTATTACAAGAATATAGTAAATGTCCAGTCTGTATCTCTTACTCATATAAGGTGTCCATGCGTTGATCATGATCGTTATGATGACTGTCACCGCTGACATCCATATAACTGCCCTGCCCAGCGCCTTTTCCTTTATAGCCTTTGTGGCAAATACGATAATAAAAACTGCAGAGACTACCCAGAAAACAGGATAGCTCACCAGGAATCCGCCCTGATCAAAATAAGGAAAATCGCTGCTTATTGGAGAATAGTAAATATAATTCCATAAAATAGCATTAATGGTTTCAATAAGGTTAAAGGAAGACAACATATTCCCGTACTGAGTCTGATCTGCCATGGTCAACTGATAGGACTGTCCAAACTCAAAAGGGCTGTCAAAGCGGACATAATTGTAATACATAAGTCCCGCTGCCACGATAATATAAGGAACCAACACTATGCAAAAATTCCTTATCAGTCCAAAGATACCTTTTCTGCCATTTTCTCTGTTATTTCTAATATAGTTCAGCGCATATATTATAGCAAAAGGAATTACACAAAGATTACCCAGCGCAGTGGATGGCCTGCAGCCAAATGCCAAAGCTCCAAACAGCGCTCCTATGGCCGCAAATACCACCTGTCGTTTTGAGTTTTCTTCTATCAGTACCGCCTTGGCAAAAAAGTAAAATGACCAAACCATCATGCATATGGCCGAAGAAATCGCTGTGCAATACATTGCAGGGGCCTGGATGCAGTCAAACACACTGATAATTGAAAATGCAGTAGCCAGATAGACAAACACTCCAAGCTTGGTCTGTCTAAAATACTTCTTGGCCAGCATATAGAATAGCGCATACAGACCAATTATAATTGCCCCGGAAAAAAACTGCGTGGCATGATATGACAAAAGCGATGTACCGGTCAGCACTCGAAATGGTATATAAAGAAGAATAACAGGAACCACACCGAAGTACATATAATATTTACCTTTATAAAAGGCATGATCCCAATGAAATGACACTCCGGCCTCAATTCGTGCATCAGGATCATAGGGATTGTCCATCTCCAAAAGACGCGGATCAACATCATCATAGTCAAGATAAATCTTGCCCTGCAGAATTGAATCTGCCAATAATTCGTATTCCTCATGCCCAGGGAGCTCACCGTTATACGCCGGAGATAAGGACATGGGAAGCGTCACAACCAAAATTGTCGCGATGCATGAGATGATAACTACTTTTATCGAAAGCTTATTGTCATCAAAGAGCAAATGTTTATTAAAAAAAGAATTACCTCTTCCGAGAGAAATCAGTAATGCAATTCCACCCCAGAAAAGCACTCCTTCCCTCATACCTGCTGCAAAAAATAATATAATTGTCAGCAAAAGTATTATGATCTGTGGCATATCTTTTCTCCTATTGCGCAAAGTCTCTTTAGTCCTACAACCGATATCGGGATCAGCAGGATAAAATACGGGAATGTATACTGTGCCTTGGCTTCCCAGAATGTATGGAAAACAAAGCCTCCCAAAAAGGTCAGCATAAACGCCAGATACCCGTCTGCTCTGTCTCGTCCAAGCAATATAAATGCAATAACTCCTGTAAGGATGATGAACTGTAGATAATTTAGAGATGTTATCATTCCGGTCATCCCAGACATTGAAAAAAGGAATCTTTCCAAAAGTGAATTCTCATTTCTGCTCTTCATGTACCGGTTCTCCCAAATACTCTGAAAATCAGGATTATTCCATTGAGATGCGTTTTTGCCGGCAAAGAATTCTATAGCCATCTTAGGATCTGACTTAAACTCGGCAAATCTCTCCCTGAGATATTCAAAAACTACAACTTCCTGTTCGTCTGTGTCATAGTCTGCCTCAACGTAGGTTCTCTCATTGTAATAGTTCCACCAACCATCATAGAGGCTGTCATTCTCCTGAAGTCCCATGGCAAGATAGGCAAAGTTGGAAATGCCCCTTCCGGGTTCATATCCAAACATAGCTTTTGACATACCATTTACAACATTCTTACTGAATATTAGAACAATCAGAAGTGCCGGAATTATCAGCCAAAAGCGCTTATTAGCAATATCCTTTCGCAGCATCAAAATAGCTGCGCAAATAAGATTCCCCATCAGGAATATCATAAAATTGCTCTTAAAAACAATAGCTCCAAAGGACAATAACGCTGCAAATGCAGCATATCTATAAAGAGATTCCTTATAAAATTTCAGGATACTCCATGTGGCCAGAACCGATAAGCAAACTCCCGGAACTACACCATAGACAAAGGTCGAATACAAAATCCCCGGAAGGAACAAACCGGACATCGCTACTGTCATCAGCGAGCACAGTCTTCCAAATCCAAGAAACTCAACAATATCACCAAAGGTCTTGTAGGTCAAAGTCAGTGCCAGTACATTCATCAGCTGAAACGCAATGGCAACACGCTCTCCCACAATAAATCGCATCAGGTACAAAACAATGACTATCCCTGTCTGATGAGGACATATATCCAAATATCCGGCCTTCTCAAAAGCAGAGTAATCGCCCTGCATAAGCTCACCGGATACCCTTACAATATCCATTTGGTCTGAACTGGGAGTCTTTCGCAATGCCACTACAAACACAATTGAAACTCCCGCAATAAAAAACAGCAGTATACTTCTAAAAGTCCTGTAGCGCCTCTCATCATCATTTACGGCTTTTGCAATGGACCTAACCTTAGCATTATGCCTTGATAGTAGATAAATAACAGCAAAAAACGCTATGGCAACCAGGACATTTGCAAGTATACTATCTCCCCTCAAAACCGGATGTTCGCTTATACTATCCAAACCAATAACAGTCGTCGAAACGCCGGCCAAAAGCCATAGGTATAGAATAACCGCACCAAATAAAGCAATTATGCAGTTCTTCAAAAGCTTGAAAAGTATATCCTTCATAACTTAATCCAGTCTGCGCACCAAATATCGCACTTAACGTCTGAATTTATCCACTTGGAAGGCGCTATGACTATCTTGTCTTCATTTCTTCCAAGATATGCTCCCCACCAGCTAAATGAACTGTTTGCAATAATATTATGCCTGCAGGAGCTCATAAGATACAGATCATTACAGGCATCTTCCTCGGAATTAAGGTCCAACCATGCAATATTCCTGTCGGAAAACATTTCTTTAGCCAAAGAAATATCATCGGAAAAGCCATAATAAACAGGATTATGAATCCGACTCTCAATAAAATCAAAAGCCTTAAGGTAGTACTCTTTCGTACATATACCTCCGTATTTCTCACTGAATTTTAAATAGTCACCTAGTCTTACATGAACAGTCACAGAGTTCTCAGCTATCATCTTATTTCGAACCTCTTCCTGATTCTCAGGTAAGGCCGGAAAGCATACGTCATCCACAATATCATTCCTTAAATCGTCAAAGTATTTTGGACACTGCCAATAACCATCAACAAATGCATCTTCTGCCCTAAGTACATCACCTTTGAATACATAAGTGGGCTCATCAATAACCTTCTTCATAAGGCCAAGCTTATTCTTTACAAGATTAACTTTATTATAATCAGGCGCATACTTTCTAAGCTGCGCATCATCCGCAACCTCAAGCCTTATCCCCAGTTTCTCCAGATAAAAGTTCCTTCGTTCGCTCTTATCCACAAAGTCTCGTAAATCCGCCCGTACCTGCCTCCCAAGGCTCTCCAGTTTCTTGTACAGAGCAAACTGAAACATCTGATTTCCCAGTCCACCATTAAACTTTAAAACCAGCAATTACGTCATCCTCTCAATCATCAATCAATTACTGAAGCGTTTTTCAGATCACTGATCAGTAACTTCGTTCTCACTTTCTCGCCTTCATTAGAGCAGTGATACTTGCCGTTTGATATAAGCTCCTCATCAAAGAAATAGTCCTCAGGATTACTTATATATGGAATTCCAATCTCTTCTTCCTCTAACTGCTTAAGCACCTGAAACCATGCATAATCGCAGCCAACTACTTTATAAAAAAGAGGCGGTGCCACAAAGTATACCTTCGCTCCCTTGCTGTATACATAGTCCCTGTAGTCTCTTAAATAACTGAGAGAAGCTTCTGAGATAGTCACATCAGTAAGATCAATCTTGCCATAAGCATCAGGGTTCTCATCATAATTCATGTCATATTCCCTATGCATAATCATCTGTGTAGATATCTCGTCAAAGGCATCTCTTGAGTATATTCCATGAGCTCCGGTAAAAGTACTCTTCAAAGACGCATAAGAAAAAATATATCCTACAAAGTCCTTCCATCTACTGACAGGAATGTGCTTGTACATATCAATATTATCATCAATTCCCGGCATTATAAGTTCCTGGCTCAGAGATTCAAAATCCTCCGGCCAGTTGTATTCATATCCAAGAAGAACAATATCCCCTTGGTTGATATTCTCTTTAGAGAGTTCAGAATAAAACAGATGTCCAAATCCCGCATGAAGTCCAAGATTCACAACCTTGTACCCGGTGGCCTCTTCCAGCATCTTCTGATCAAGACCAAAAGCAGAAGAGCTGCCTGCCACCATAATGATCTTGGGTTCATTGGTTCTCTGCAACATTCTGTACTTATCAACTATAAGATTATTATAGTGCGTGTAAAAGGTTCCGGGATTACATTTCAGAATCCCAAGCACTATCCCCACAAACAGCACCACGAACAGCGCCAGTGTGGTTAAAATATATTTAAAAAAGTTCTTCATAATCCCTCTGTCAAAAAGCAAAATATAAAAACTGTGTATCTACACTGGAACCAGTGGACAGCATTCCGAACACGCACATACAGATCATAGCTGCCATAAAAAGACATTGCAGAAAAAAAGGCTGCCTACAGTAAAGCATATAGCTTCCTGTCTCATCTCGCCTTAACAGCTGAATAATAATAAATATCGCAGTCAGCATTGCTATAATAAATGTCAGTGATGGTGTTCCTGCTATATTTAAAAGCTCAGGATTGAAAATGCTGATAAAATCAAAGCAGATGATCTTCTTGCATATCATAACAGCCTCAGTAATACCGGAATTAAAGAACATCCAGGTCATGGTGATAAGGAGAAATACTATCAACCTCTTAAGGAATACAATACTCTCGACCTCCTGCGATACTCCGATTTTGTCATAAATACTTTTCTTTATACCTTTAAGCCCATCACCTATTATCACAAACAGTCCGTTCAGTACACCCCAGATCACGAAATGCCACTGAGAGCCATGCCATAAGCCACTGATAAAGAACACGATCATTATATTGATGTATTTTCTAAGACGACCTTTTCGGTTACCCCCAAGTGGAATATATACATTCTCCAGGAACCATTCATTAAGACTCACATGCCATCTGTTCCAGAACTCACCGGTGCTTGTAGATATATACGGATTATTGAAGTTCCTGCCCACCTGAATGTTCATGAGCTTGGCAACACCTCTCGCCATATCTGAGTACGCAGTAAAGTCAGCATAAATATATAAAGAGAAACAGCATGCTGCTATAAGTACCTCAGCTGAGGAATGCTCCGAGTAGTCCTCAAGAATCCGGTTCACAATAATATGTAAATTATTGGCCACCAGAACCTTCTCAAATATTCCCCATACAAACAGGATTGTACCCTTCTTGGCCTGTTCACCGTCAAATCCCTTTGGGGACTTTATCTGAGGCAGTAATATTCTAGCTTTCTGAATTGGTCCACTTAACACCGTAGGAAAAAATGCAGCGAATGCCGCATATCTGATAATATTTGTCTCGGGCTCTATTCTCCCTCTGTACACATCCGACAAGTAGGTGCATGTCTGAAACACCATGAAAGAAAGCCCCACCGGAAGAATCAGATTGATGTCCTGATTCAATTTAAGATCATTACTTATTATCCCGGCCAGCCTGTTATAGTTGGAAACAAAGAATCCCATATACTTAAATACTACAAGCACAGCAACTTCCAACGCAAAAGCAGTTACAAATACCTTCTTTGACCTGCTCTTGCCAATCCCCAGTCCCCCAACATACGAAATTACAGTCACTCCTGCCAGCACCAATAACATTGCAGGCTGCGCGAAGCCATAAAAAATATAGCTACCAAGGAAAATAGCCACATATCTGTACTGCGCAGGAAAAATATAATATATTATTAAGAAGACGATTAAAAACGCCACAAATGTCAATGATAAGAAATTCATTTTATTAACCCAACATACATAGATTTGACTTTTTTACATACATAGCCAAGATAAATTATAAAGATTGCTAATGCCTCGTGCAAGTTATATCTTAGCTAGTAAATCATAATTCGAAAGGATTGTTTTAATGAGAGCAAATAAATGGCTTTTATGCTGGGCAACACTAGTTATGTCTGCCCTATTAGCTTTTAGCCTGTTGGTATATGGAATAGACCCTTATTTTCATTATCATAAACCATACACAGATAAATACTATTACAAACTTGACAGTCAACGTGACCAAAATGACGGTATAAGCAAGCACTTTGAATATGATGGCATTATAACTGGTACCTCAATGACTGAATACTTTAAGGTATCTGAAGCAGAAAACATATTTGGTGGCCATTTTATAAAAGTACCCTATCCCGGTGCTTCTTATAAAGAAATAAACGACAATCTATCCAGAGCAATCAAATCTAATCCCAATATCAGAACCATTATAAGGGGACTTGACATGGATTATTTTACCAATGACGCTGACCTTATGCGTACAGATTTAGGAATATTCCCGTATCACCTCTATGATAAAAATCCTTTTAACGATGTAAAATATCTGTTAAATCGAGATGTCATTATTTCATCCTTAGATATGATTGCAGAATCGTATAACGACGATTTCGTCCCGGGAATCACATCTTTTGATTACAACAGGTCCGATATTTGGACCCATGGGAAAAATGCTGTTATTCCTGAAGGAAAAGTACTTAACAATATTATTACTGATACTATTAACTCCTCATATTTGTCCATTGATGAAAAGAAGACAATACATGACAATATAACAATAAACGTTACAAACCTTGCAGATCAATATCCTGAAATAGACTTTTTCTATTTCTACCCACCATATAGTGCTTTTTACTGGTACTCCCTCTATGAGAAAGGTGAAATCAATAAGCAATTCGAGATTTTACGCTATGTTACAGATTTAATTGTCTCACATACAAATATTCATCTGTACTCTTTTAACAGTAAAATTGATATTATATCTGATTTAAACAACTACCGCGATGCCAACCACTATGGAAGTTGGATAAACAGTATAATACTAAAATGGATGAAGGAAGGCGAATGCCAAATTACTCTAGATAATAAAGATATTTTCATAAGTAAAGAGCAAGATATTATTTCCAATTTTGACTATGAATCATTGAATACTCAAACTGACTACGAGTATGATTTTCTTGCTGCTGCACTCATAAATCATGCTCTAACCGGCGCCACCCCAAAAGAAATCTTTAGTTACAAAGATATTATTATACAAAATGATAATACCGAAATCAGCTTCGATAGTTCAAAAAACTCGCATGTTATATACTGCTATAATACAATTATTCCTAACAATGTAGATTCCTTAGGAAGATATTTATACGATAACTCATCTGAAGTCGTTAATTTTTCGCTTGATCTAGACGGCAATTACAATTATCTGGTATTTAAAGGGCAAAAAAGCAGTGGAAACGCAATTCCCACTGTTTATGTTTATGATGAAACAGGAAGTATTCTAAAATCTTTATCTATAAACAATGAAAACTATCTTAGTTATGAAGAAAACACATTTGTTATAAACTTATCTGATTTTTCAGGAAAAATTCAGGTAATATTTGGACTGTCAATAAGTGCATCCGAATATACCGAGCTATCACAATATCTTTTTTATGACATATATTTATATTAATCGTTAGGTGTCAAACTCTCGCTTACTTGCCCTAAGCACTCCTTTAACCCAATATGGATGCTTCAAGTACAACTGCCATATAGCATGCATAATATATCCCTTGGAAAATTGCTGGTTATAGGATTGTAATAAATTAGAAATCTTGTCCGCATCGCCAGAATTATGATAGGTACATACTGCCCAATTATCTATCTTCCTTTTGGCTATAGATTCTCTTGCACCATTAATTGCTTTTATTTCAGCTCCTTCTATATCCATTTTTATCATGTCAACTTTATCGAGCGCAAAACTACTGATTGCAGAATCTATTGTCATCATTGAATCAGAGTCTTTATCCCCAATATACTTTTTAACTATTTCAACCTTGTCACCATAATCGGCAAAAGTGTATTTTAACGCTTCAATCCATTCCTCATCGCACTCAAAAATATATATTTTAGATGCTCTATTTATGACAGTCAATGAAAAATTACCTTCTGCCCCACCAACATCAAAAACAACGCCTCCGCGTGGCACATTAAAACTCTCCGTTAGGTATTTATGAGGAGAATTCTCACTCTGCTCATAAATTGAATTGCTCAAGTAATGTCTAACAGCCTCTGCAGATTTATAAGATCGTTTAAAATACAGCTTCTTTCCCTCCCAATATCCGTAGAAAAGTCCCTTTTCCTCGTCATAGTGAACATCCTTAATATCGTAATATGATTTCTTAGCATAATCATCACAGAACATTTCTGGTTGATTGCTTTCAACATACTCAATACATTTCTTTAATTCTGGATCTGTCACATCTTTATAAATCTCAGGAATGGTACACCTAATATACATAAGTCGTATCTTGTCAAGGAACGCTTCATCATTCTGATCCACCAGTTTATCAATAACTGCATTAGCATACTTCTTGTAAATCCTCTTATGAAGATAATTATCTTTTTTTTCAATCAGTTTGCGCTTAATGCTTCCCGCGATATTTCCTAAAATAGTTGTCACCCCACCATTATTCCTTTCTTAAAGCTCTACGAGCCCACCTCAATATTCTTAATTATTCTCTCCCACTCACGAGTAATATTACATATATTATATTGTTCAGTTTTTTTTCTTGCACTCTTTGATATTCTATCGCGGTATTCTTCATTCTGAAGTAATTCAACAAGAGCATAAGTCAAACAATTCTCTGCATCACTTAAATCATCTTCAAAATATAACAGTTTTTCATCTACACTCTTTGTGATAATTCCGTTCTCACCATAGTAGATGTCATCAATATTTCCATCATACCCGTTCGCCAATAACTCTCTAGCACCAGTTTTATAATCAGTAGCAACGCATGCAACATTACAAGCCATAGCATCCTGAAGTACCATCCCAAACCCCTCATATACTGAAGGTAAGCAAAAGATGGCGCTTCTTGAAATATACCATACATACTGTGCATCAAACCCATGAATAGCTACATTGTTTCTGAGATGATAATCATCAATCAATTGATTATAATAATCCTTAAGCTCACCATCTCCAAATATTACCAAATTAGCATCGGGAATCTCAGCAACCACCTTAGCAAAGGCCCTGATCAAATGCCAATGCCCTTTTTGTGGAACAAATCTGCCAGCAGTTATTATCGTTTTATCCTTTTTAATCCATTCTTTGAAAAACGCTTCATCTTCATTCTTGGAATCGGAAATAATCTTATCTATCTTATCAATATCAACAGCACTATAACTGACATGTATTATATTCTCATTGATATTATAATTCGATATTAAATCGGTCTTGATATCCTGAGTCTGAGCAATAATACCATCTGCGTTATTATAAAAAAGTTTTATCAACGGATTTACTATATACCTGTATTTTTTGTTTGACTTAGCCGATCCAGACATATTATTTACAACATTCAGCACAGTCTTGCATTCACGGCAAGAACCTTTAGTCAAAACATTTACAACATTGGCGCTATCAAGATAGCTTATACATACATCATACTTATTCTTTTTCTTTAATCTTGATAAAACATACATTCTTCTAAAAAATACTCTTATTTGATATGCCAAATTAGTTTTATCTTTGGGAACATTATTAATTCCAATATCTATGATTTTCCCCCTATACGGAAAGCGTATACTTCTAGCATGATTTAAAATTATATCAACATCAAATTCATCACTCAAATTTGATGTAATCTGAGAAACGATTGCAGCTGCACCACCATCATCAAGAGAAGAAACCAAAATAGCAATTTTCATATCATTCGCTGGTATATACCACCCTCTCACTGCCTTTTCTCATAGTACGTATCGACAGAATATTAAAACCCAAGAAACCGTATTTCCATATAGTTCTAATTTAAGACAGTTTACAAATTCGAATACGTTAGCAAAAAAATAAGTTACATTTTTTTAAATACATATAATCCACACAAATAATCATCTTCGATTTCTGCTTTACTAATTTCACCCGGCCCAACATCAATAATCTGAAAATCCTTTATGTATGCACAATTAATCAGTTCAGCTTCATTATCGACTTCATTGGGAATTGAATCTATTGCAAATATTCTGTGTGCATTAAACCTCACTTTATCCTTTGGACCTATTGGCACGGAGATGTAGATGTACCCCCCTTTTTTGTTACCCTAAGCATACTGTGTAATGCCTTCCTCCAGGCACCAGCATCCACTCTATCTCCATATCTCCCAAGGCCAAAATGTTCTATAGCATGAAGTGAGCTTATCGAAGAAATAGATTCATCAGCAATTCCTTCCAAATTAGTTGCATCCGAATGTATAAAATTCAAACCATCTAGTTTAAAACTTAATGGTCGAATGTCTATCATTGTAATTGGAATTTCATTTACTAGCAGGTGCGATAAAAAGCCATCTAATCGACTTGCTATATCAAAATGCGTACTCGGATGATTGTTTAATACTTTTTTCGCCATGTAATAATCTTGTAAAAAATAGTGACTATCGATGTTTCCGGCTTCTTTATATCTATCATAATAGATACGAATATCATTATTAGAGCAATAAGAAAACTGATGATCATCTAACTTATCACAACTCGCAATATAATCATTAACAGTTTTCTTATAAATCCTCTTTGCCTCAAAATATTTTACTGGATTTTCAAAAAATCGATAAATCCCCATATTCCCTTGTATGATACTTACGAAGCAGTAAATCATACTTTCCTTTCATTTTATATACTGTGCCATAATACATTCAGATACTGTAGATTTTTGATTTTTCCCTGTAGCCAAGACTACTGACTGGAGTGTATTGCCATTACATTATCTGAATTGTTTATAGCTGGATGTGCCATATAGTTGAGAGCACTTATTTCAATCAAGGATACGATGATAATTGTTGGTGGATATCATAGTATCAATACTAATGGGAGGAGAACGTTCATGATCTACGTCGGCATTGACATCGCCAAACTAAACCACTACGCCTCAGCCATCTCTTCTGAAGGTGAAGTGCTACTCGAGCCATTTAAATTTACAAATGACAATGATGGCTTTTGCACCTTGGTCTCTAAGCTCGGTCAGTTCGAGAAAGACAAGGTCATCATTGGTCTTGAATCAACGGCTCACTACGGCAACAACCTGTTAGCCTTTCTAGTTCCAAAAGGCTGCAATGTATGCCTTATCAACCCGATTGAGACTTCTACAATACGCAAGAATAACATAC
>JAEEGL011493850.1_pt1 | contig 23198 bp, 17 predicted proteins | sample 9134231 | NCBI WGS metagenome assembly JAEEGL01 (sample SAMN16246548, study PRJNA631951) | gut metagenome | biome: gut microbiome; feature: rumen; material: fiber-attached | host: Bos | place: Iran: Karaj | collected 2018-10
CACTTCGGACAGATTCCGACCTCTTCTTTTTCCATAAATGCTATCGACGAGGAATAATCCTCATTCAGCACAAGATTCGCTTTGTAGGGTTTTCCTTCTTTAGATACAAAAGCTACACTCTTCAATATCTTTTCTTTCAGCAGAGTTTCAAGCTCTGCTTTTGTTATTTCGTGTCCGAACATATTTCTCCAGACCAAGAAATTACAAGTTGGATTATCCTTAGTATTCCCTGAACATGCGTAAGAGCTTTTGTATTCGACCATAGGTTGTCCACATTTTGGACAACTTAATCCCACACTGTTGTCAAATACCAAACCTACTTTGTTTGTTACTTTGTCGAACTTAAACCTGACATTATAACTTTTATTTGTATCGGTATTTTTCAACAGTACAATATCAGTGGTTTCCAACTTTGTTGTCAATTCTTTAATCTCTTTTGAGCTAAAAGTATGATACTTATTGCTTTTAAAGAGCAAAAATTGGCAGCTGGAAAGATTATCCTTTTGGTAATTCTCGCATCTAACGGTTCTCTCCCCCTCGATGATCTTTCCTCCACAGAGAGGACAGGTCAAATCTTCCGTAAGAAGCTTTGGATTATTTTCCATTTCTTCCACATTTATTATCACTTTGTCTAGTTCCTTGATAAGACTTACCGCCTTATCCTTTATTTCCTCAATAAATGCTTCCGCATTGAAGGAGCCTTCCGCTATTTTGTTTAGTTTGTTTTCCCACTCTCCTGTAACATCAGGTTTTGACAAATCTAAATTTTTGACGCCATCATATATCGCCAAACCCCTTGCAGTGGGAACAAGATATTTCTTTTCCTGAATTTCCACAAGTTTGCGAATCTTCAGAGACTCTATCACACTCGCTCGTGTTGCAGGAGTACCCAGACCGCAATCCTTTATCGCTTTTGATAGTTCCTGGTCCTCGATCATTTTTCCTGCCGTCTCCATGAGCTTCAGAAGTTCAGCTTCTGTAAGAAGCGGTGGTCTTTGTGTTTTTCTTTCTTCCGCAACTACCTGTAGCACATCTACATTCTCCCCCTCGATTACTGGTGGCAGTGTCTGACTCTCCTCGTCATCTTTTTCTTCTTTAGTCTCTTGTTGAGACAAGGTAATTCTCCATCCTGCATCCTTGATCGACGTTCCTACACTTTTGAATATAGTTCTGTCTTTTGCTTCGAAGGAATATATTACCTGGTCTTTCTTGCACGGAGGCAACAAAGACTGTATGAATCTTTTGACAACAAGATCATATATTTTCTTTTCATTTATTTTCAGATTGTCATAGTTCTCATATTTTTCGAATGTTGGGATTACGGCATGGTGATCCGTTAGTTTCGTGTTGTCAAAACAGTTCTTTTGGATTCCATTTTTTGATATGAACGCCAAACCGTTCTTCAGTTCTTTATTCAAGTTCAATCTGTTCAAACTTGATACATTATCAGATATTGGTTGTATCATATCCTCTGCAAGGTAACTTGAATCTGTACGAGGATAGGTTGTCATTTTCGCCTCATACAGGCTCTGAAGAGCAGTTAAGGTGTCCTGTGCAGACAAACCCAACAATCTGTTTGCCGTCCTTTGCAAATCCGTCAAACTGAATGGCAATGGAGCCTTTTCTGTAATCTTCTTATTTTCGACCTTAACCACGGTGAACTCTTTACCAAGGCTCTCTATCTTCTTTTCCGCAGCTTCCTTTGATTCAAAAGAATCCGGACACACTGAAAAGAATTGAGTCTTATCAGATGTACTCAGTTTTGCCCTCAATTTATAGTAAAATGATTGCACAAAGTTTTTGTTTTCATAATATCTTTTACAAATAAAAGAGAAGGTAGGAGTCTGAACACGCCCTAACGTGAAGAGACCCTTGTTCGGGTTGGCAAGTGTCAGCGATCTTGTCGCATTCATACCTATGATCCAATCTGCCTTAGCTCGGCATTCAGCACTATGATATATATTGTCATAGTCTGATCCTTCCTTCAGATTATCAAATCCCTGCTTGATCGCACTCTCAGTCAAAGAGGAGATCCAGAGTCTCTTAACAGGAGTTTTACATCCCATGTAATTGTAGATATTACGGAATATCAATTCTCCCTCTCTACCTGCATCCGTCGCACAGACAATATAGTCTGCACTGTTAAACAATGTTTTAAGAATGTTGTACTGCTGAAGATACCTATCCTCCTTTTTTGTTCTTGCGTTGCTATCCTCTAAGAGTTGCAACTTGAACAATGACGGAAGCATTGGCAATACTTCTTTAGTCCAGGGCACACCCCAGCCGTATGTTTCAGGTTCACATAAGCCAACTAGATGACCGTAAGCCCATGTCACCTGCCATCCGTTACCCTCGTAGAAACCTTCTTTCTTTTCGGTTGCCTTCAGCACTTTCGCTATGTCCCTTGCGACTGAAGGTTTTTCTGCTATTACTACCCTCATGATTAAATATGATTAAATATGTTTATTTATATTATACTGCAAATTCTTCATATCCATAAATTCTTCTACCCTCTTCTTTACTTCTTCAAGAGTAGCTTTAGTTGTGCTGCTAACATCATCTTTCTTTTTTGATTCAGTTAAGCTTTGGTTTATATATTCCTCATTTATGCTACTATCTGAAGGAAATGCTTGCTTACATTCAGACTTAATATATGCACTCAGATCTTCACTTGACATTGACAAGTTCTTTTTTTCCTCAAAGGGATCCTCTGGTTCTCCCAGATCAAAATCCTCAGCTACAGGCTCCGGATCTTCTGATACGACTTCTTTCTTTTTCTGATTATACAAACGAACCAGCTTCTCTTCCGCTGTTTCTTCTGTATTGTCATAACCGTCTTCCGAATTAGGCTCAACCATTCCATCCTCTTTTGGTAAACTATGAACTGACGACGCAAGCATATTTTCTATATTATCCATCTTGTATGATAATACTGTTACCTGCTCCTTTAGCTCAAGTACTGCCTTTAGCAGTATGTCTATCTTCTCCATTTTATTTTGTAATTTTTTTTGCGTTTAATATTTCTTTGTTGGAAGCTGTAAATTTCAAATGTCTACCTCCGTTTTTTTCAAAAATCTCAAAATAGAACTGGTGTTTGTCCGGAACGGTGAACCTTTTGAAAAAAAACACCGCACTATACCCAGAGTCACCTTCTACCAAATCTCCCTCTTTTGACCTATATACATAGATAGGAATCTTCTCATCATCCTGGTAAGTCTGTTTCTTTGTTTTTTTCTTGTTCTGAATATAACTTCTAATGAAATCTATCTCATAATCAATCTTACTGTCATTCTGAAGATAAAGATGGAACATTAGTACATCATCCTTGATAAACAATCCTATCAGACTGAACAGCATCTTATTCTCCGTAATACCAATGTTGTTCAATACAGCACCCTTTTCTACTACAGCTTTTCCATATTCTTCCATTTCCACCTCATTCATACTCGCAACCGAAAAAGATGCTTTTTCTTCGTTATTGCCGATAACAAGATTCACAAGTTCTGGATTATCGTTAGCACTGATGATATGCGGATATATCTTCACATTGTTTTTACTGTCTTTTGTCACAACGTGAAGAGACGTTGTATTAAAGACATCAAACTCCCCCACCCTCTTTGCGATGACAACATTGTTAAAATCAGATATTTTTTCCGCTATGATGGAATCAACCCCGACAGCTACATCGATAACTGTCTCGTCTGAATTATATGACAGATGTGAGGTTCTCATACTCGACAATTCAATTGTCGATTCCGACAGAAAATGTTCTGGTTTTATAGAATCACTTACATTTTTTACATCGATTGCGATTGTCCTTGGGTTCTGATCATAATTAAGATCAAAAGTATATATTCTTCCATCCTTTGTGATCGCAGTCAATGTTGTATTATCGAATACAGGAATTTCACTTTTAATTCGGAGAATATTCTCAGCTTCATCCAATTTTTGAGCCACAATTTCATCTGTTCCCATGTCTACATAGTTTATTTTCGCAGGAAACTGTAAATACAACCATTTCACATCACTCACTTCGAGTGATATTTTCTTGGCTCCCTTTTGTTGCAGATTTTGCGAACAAACAGCAAAAGATAAAAATACTGTTATTAATACCAATAGATTTCTCATGTAACAAATTTGTAATTAGTTTAATAAATGTGCGTCCTCTTGTTGAGGACACACATTGCTTTTTTATTAAAGTTAATTGTAATTAGTTTGAAAAATGTGCGTCCTCTCAATTGAGTACTCACATTCACTTATATTTTTGTCATTTTACTTTAACACAATCATCAAACACCTACCCCTCTCTTTTTTTTCATCACAGGTGCAGGTATAGATTGACGTTGGTTAATCTCCTCAGTTTTTTTTTCTACGTAAACGCCTTTTTCCAATGTCAATCTGTTTTTTTCAATCATTTCCTTTGTGTTGGCGATATGCCATTCGTTTAGGTCTTTATGATTTCCGAGGACATATCGGCAATCAATAACCTCCGCTCTATCGCTCAACGCATCCACGATTTTTTTTGTTGCGACTGTTCCTGCATTATCATTATCCAGAAACAGTTTTATTTTTTTGTTCTGGAGATCCATAGCCTCCATTTTTTTTATTACCTGGTCAGCCAAAGCCACCGAATTAAGGACAATATAATCCTCATTCAACGGATCTTTACCCAACCTTTTTTTCTGCTCAGCACAGCTCAACATGTCAAAGAAACCTTCAAATACATTAATAGTCTGTTTTCCTTCAACAATGTAACTTGGTGCTTTTGCATTACATATTTTCGATGTATATTGATACGTCGATCCATCCGGCATTGTTTTTTTTTCAGACTCCATTCTAAGTTCCCATCCTCCTTCCTTATCGCATTTCTGAATACTATTTCCTCCATGCGAATTTGGGAACCCTATGTCAACTCTTTCCTTCGACGGAGTTCCGTCTACTTTCAATTTAACGTAATGCACTTGCTTACAGAATTTTCGTGCTGTATCGAGTGAAATACAACGTCGATTAAGATAATCGACGAGGGAATCATACCAAATAGAATTTACCTTGTTTATCTCTATTTTGGGTTTGTCTTCAACCAAATTATGACGAACCTCCCTTTGAGGCAGGTTAAAAACAACCCCTCCATAAGCTTCCGCTGTTGCGGTTATTATCTCATTAAGATTCCCTGGAGTATCAGGAATGTTTTTCAGTTTAGCTACTAAGGTTAGCAGCGTTCCTGTACGATCCATTTCCGCACGATCTATCCATTTTTGTGGATAAGTGTCCGGAAACACTTCAAACGAAGGATTCTTTTCGTTTCGGAATGGAGAATAGTACAACAAAGTTGTACCAAATTTGCTGTTACGAGTCTGTCGCACAGGTGTCATCCCTTGTCTCTCCAGAAAAGCGACAAGGTCAATGTTCAAGACATCTTTTTTTGACAAAGTTTGACTCATAAATTGATTTTTTTTGTTCCTGCTAACCCGATAAATTTTCGATAAAAATTATAGAAATTTTAATTGGTTAAGTGTTTTGAAGACCGTACGTTTTGACAACGAGCGGTCTTTTTCGTATCCGGCAAACAGAGCCTGCCAGCCGAAGGTACATTCCTGCTACAAATGTCTTCTAAATAGACTGTGACGCATGATTTTCTTCAAAACACAAACGGCATCGCAACGTCACAGAAACAAAACGCAAAGAAGATGTAGAAAGCCAGATTCTTTTGGTGTGTATTTATACAAATTTCCTATTTTTGTACGAAAAGAATAATCCTATGATAGATCCATTAGCAATAATAAAGAAATACTACGACGAGGAAAGCAAGCTCTACCACATTCTCGTCACTCATTCCAAAGAGGTCACAGAAAAAGCGTTGAAGATCGTCGACGCTCATCCTGAGCTTGGAGCCGACCGCAGATTCGTGGAGGAAGGCGCAATGCTTCACGACATCGGTATCTTCAAGACTTCAGCGGCTGGAATCTGTTGCGACGGAGATCAGCCCTACATCTGTCACGGCTATCTCGGCAGTGAGTTGCTCCAAGCGGAAGGTCTGCCACGCCATGCGATGGTGGCGGAACGTCACACAGGCACAGGACTATCGTTGAAGCAGATCATCGAGCAGGATCTTCCTGTTCCTCATCGTGACATGCGTCCCATCAGCATAGAAGAACAGATCATCTGTTTTGCCGACAAATTCTTCAGCAAGACACACTTGGGAGAAGAGAGAGATTTTATCCAGGCAAGACGCAAACTGGAAAAATTCGGTGAAGAATCAGTGAAACAGTTTGATGAATGGGGAAAGATGTTTTTGTAATGTTGGCGGCAATCTATAAATAATGATATATGGTAAAAGAGATAATGCATGATCCGTTGTTCCTGTCTCAAAAATCAGAGCCAGCTACGGAAGAAGACAAACAAGTGGTGACTGACCTACTCGATACACTGCGTGCCCACCTTGACGGATGCGTGGGTATGGCAGCAAACATGATTGGTGTCTTGAAAAATATAATTGTGGTATGCGTGGGTGATAAACAAGAAGCTTTCATCAACCCTGTGATCACATTGAAATTGAACCCTTATCCTGCAGAAGAGGCATGTTTGTCTTTGCCTGGTGTAAAGAAGACCATTCGATACAATGAAATAGAGTTGGAATATTTAGACATTAATTTCAAACCACAAAGAAAGAAATTCAGAGGCTTTACAGCCCAGATCATACAACACGAAATCGACCACTGCAATGGAATATTGATTTAATTCATAATTCATAATGCATAATTCGTAATTGTGGGGAAATACATCTGAGGAATTGAATTTGCTCGTAGGGGCGAACCCTTGTGGACGCCCTAATAATTCGTAATTGTGGGAACGGGCATGGGAATTCATAATTCATAATGCATAATGCGTAATTGTTGGGAAATACATCTGAGGAATTGAATTTGCTCGTAGGGACGAACCCTTGTGGACGCCCTAATAATTCGTAATTCGTAATTGTGGGGACAAGCATGGGAATTCATAATGCATAATGCGTAATTCGTAATTGTGGGGACGAGCCAAAGACATGGGGAAATTAAAACCTTTTTTACAAACATAAACAAACAATTATGAAAGCTAAAACCATCATAATCTTTCTGTTATCTCTTCATTCGCTGCTATCATCAGCATCTGAAAAGAGGTTGAAAGACTATCCTATACCAAGAAACATAAATGGCTGTATTGAACTGTTAGACAAAACCATGTCAGCCGACGAAAAAGAGTTGATTAAGACATTGCCGGAAGACAGCATTTGCGAGCATGAAAAATTTCGAAACAAAGATGCGGATTTCTATGAAGCGTGGCTGATGACAGATAGCACATCTAAACTTGAGAAATATTTCATTAAAAATGATATCTACAAATATTACCAGATGTACGAGACAATTCTAATATCTTATCACCGCTATCTAAACCATCAAAAAATCGATTTAAAAGAACAAAAAGAGAAGTATGCTGAAAAACGAAGAGCAGCGGCAGAAAAACAAAATACACAATTTGCAAAATCTCCAAATAATAATATTTATCAAGATGAGATTTACACGAGAGACACAATAGACTGCGTCTATATCCCTATGGATTTAGATGACTGTTGCGTACAATTGGATCAGTTGTTAAGTGAGGAAGACAAAGAATTCATCAAAGGTCTTCCCAAAGAAGACATCTTAAAACATTTACATTTCGGTTTAGGCATGTGGATCAGAAACAATTGGGGGCTGTGGGGAGGCTCACGTCTACAAAAATATTTATTTGACATTTCAGACCATCCAGACGGAATGTCAAGTATAATTTTAAAGTACTACTACGATTGGCTGAACAAAAAATAATTCATAATGCATAATTGTTGGGACATGCCACACATCTGGTGATTCAACCCTCTTGTAGAGACGCACGGTCGTGCGTCTCATGATTATCCCATTGTTTAGATTCCACCAACAATTACGCATTACGAATTATGCATTACGAATTAAATTCAATTTCCTCTTTTCGCCTTATGCCCAAGTTTTTTCAAGCATTCCACAGCTGCGTCACGTTTGTCGCCCTGAAGAAGGATCTCCTCCTCACGGTATGAACCACCTGTAGCCAATTTTTTCTTCAGCACGTCAGCAATCTGATGCACCGTCTCCAAATCACAAGTGAAACCAGAAATGATAGTGGCAGTCTTTCCTCCTCTACCCTTCTTCTCAAAACTAACAATCAAATTCTGAGCGTCTACCTTCTCCTCCACTTTTTCCTCAACAACTGGTTCTGCATCTCCCTGTGGCAACGTGCCTTTAAGAGCAGATAGCGAATCTTTCCAATCCATAATTTATTCTATAACGTTTTTCTTCGTAAAACAAAAATACACGTTTTGAAGCAAAAACTAAAATTCCAAACCGCTTCTTTTATTTTGGAATCCATAAAATTCACGAGACTTCATTTATGTTAAAAACATTTTGAGTTAAAACACGTAAAAAGAAAAATAAAATCTTAAATTTGCGAAATTGGTATATTGGAACATCTTATGAAGATTATTTGTGTAGGTTGGAACTATGGTTCCCACAATGCAGAACTATATAAAGAAGAGAAGAAAGAACCTGTGCTTTTCTTAAAGCCAGAGACTTCACTTCTCCGTGAAAACAAGCCGTTCTATCTGCCTGATTTCTCACAACAGGTGGAGCATGAGGCAGAACTTGTGGTAAGAATAGGCAAGATGGGCAAGAACATTGCAGCAAAATTTGCCGACAGATACATCGATGCCATCACTATCGGAGTAGACTTTACAGCACGAGACTTGCAAGCCGCAGCAAAAAAAGCAGGTGCACCATGGGATATCAGCAAAGGGTTTGACAATTCCGCGCCAATAGGAGATTTCATTGACAAAAACGAATTTGCAGATTTACAAAATATTAATTTTAGTCTAAGTAAGAATGGTAAAATAGTCCAGTCTGGCAACAGCGGAGAGATGATCACGTCGATAGCGGAGATAGTTTCATTAGCGAGCAAATATTTCACTTTGAAGACGGGAGATCTGATTTTCACAGGTACACCAAGCGGAGTAGGCAAAGTGGAGATCGGAGATGAGATCAAAGGATTCATTGAAGGCCGGGAGTTGCTTAAATTCAGTGTCAAATAACAAGTTAGATTATGAAGTTATTAAGAGATATATTTACATGTACGTTTGCAATGACATTGGCTTCCATGAGTGTAGTCAGTGCACAAGATTTGCGTACATATACAGACAAATCAATTTTGTCGAGCGGAAAGACAGTAAAAATCAGAGTTCAGGAAGAAGGACTCTACTCATTTTCTTACAATGAGTTGCGCGACATGGGTTTCTCCAACCCCAAAAATGTCCACCTACGCGGATACGGAGGAGAAATGCTGAATGAAGATTTCAACGAAGACAACAAATACGTCGACGATTTGGTAGACCAGCCAATAGTTGATTTAGGAGACAAAATCGCATTCTACCTGAGAGGTGTTGTTGGATTGACAAGAACAAGCGCATCTTCGATTAACAATATCGGCATTTCAGAAAACTACACGTCGGACTATTCCTACTATTTCCTTCATGAGGAGGATACTGAGGCAAAAAGAATAGAGGATGCTGACGAATTGGCTGAAAATGATACGAAAGAGACCACATATACAGCCATCAAATGGCAAAAATTTGATGACATCAACATCTCCAAAACAGGAAGAAACTGGTATGGCAACAAATTCAGCAATGGTGAAAGCAAGACATTCTCTTTCTCATTCACCAATCTGATAGCAGGAGAGATTGGAAAAATATACAGCAACGTGATGTCGTCCTCTCCAGCGACAGGAGAATTCAACCTCAAAACTGATTTGACCAACAAATCAGCCACATTTGACAAAACAACCAACTACGATCTCGGATTCGAGAAAATCATGGAAGCTGAAGTCACTCAACCTTCATCCAATTCCATATCGGCCACATACAAATACACGACATCTTCAACCACAGGAGCAGGCTACATTGATTATATAATCGCCACAGCAAAATGTAATTTGAAAGGCAACGTTGGCTATCAGATGATCCCTGTATATCCATATAAAATAGAGACGACCATCACATATGCCGCTTTGAATTCCAATTCAAACATTCAAGTTTGGGATGTGTCGGAAATCGATGATATCAGAAGAGTGCCAACCAGATTGAGCAAAGACAGTTTGATATTCACAGTCAAGACGAGACCGACTATCGGCAGATACATCCTTGTCAACTGGGGAGGAGGATTCAAGACCCCTGAGATTGTCGGAAATGTAGACAACCAGAATCTTCATGCCCTTAAAGATATTGAATATGTAGTAGTCACTAACCCAGAATTCATCAACCAAGCAAATGATATCGCTGAGTTTCACAAGAAGGAGGATGGGATGAGTGTCGCTGTCGTTACTGCCGACCAAGTGTTCAACGAATTCTCAAGCGGAACACCAGACCCGACAGCCATCAGAGCATTCATGAAAATGCTATGGGACAGAGCTTCAAAGTCGGAATATGGAGTATATCCTCAATATCTCTTGTTGTTCGGTGATGGCACATACGACAATAGGGGTAAGCTCAAGATTGATGACAACAATAAAATGTTGACATACCAATCCGTCAAATCATTGAATGAGACATCCAGCTACTCATGCGACGACTATTTCGGCTATGTTGAAGACGGATCAACAGGTTACAACAACCTATATACCAATAAGAATATAAATATAGGTGTCGGCAGATTCCCTGTCACAAAAGTGGATCAAGCGGAAGTCCTAGTAAACAAAGTAAAACAATATTACGCTCTAGAGCCAGGAGAATGGAGGACAAAAGTCCTTTCTTTGGCTGATGACAACGACGAACAAACATCAAGTTCCAGCTATCACTCTTTCTTGTCTCATCAAGAAGAAGCGATATCGGCATTAAAATCCGTCGAACCAAGAATGAATGTTACTCGTCTTTATTGGGACAACTTCAATTGCGACATGAGCGGAGGATCACGCAGATACCCAGAGGTGACTGCAGCCATAACAAAAAAATTCTCAGAAGGATCGTTGATATTCAACTATCTAGGACACAGTTCTTACAACGCTATAAGCGCAGAGCATTCATATTCAATATCACAGGTGCAGTCGATATACAACAAGATTTATCCTGTATGGTTCGCAGGAAGCTGTAACCTATCACAGTACGACGACTTCAGAACCAGCTTTGGAGAGGAAATAATATTAAACCCAAACGGTGGTGCAATCGCATCTATCGGCGCTGTACGTACAGCATACGCATCGCCAAACCTATCATTGGACAAGGATTTTCTACGCCAAGCATTCAACCCTGAAAATGAATACCGTCTTGGCAAGATACATAGAGCGGCAAAGACAGCAAGAGGTCAAGACTCCAACAAGATGGTTTACATATTGTTAGGAGACCCCGGACTAAAATTAAAGGTTCCAGAGTTAAATCTTGTTGTAGATTCCATCATGGCATTGAATACAGACGGATCTGTTGAAAAAACAGACACATTGAAGGCTTTGTCAAAAGTGAAGATTCTTTGTCACGTAGAAGATGAGACAGGCAATACACTGACACAATTCAATGGAATAGTGAACGCGACATTAAAAGATAAAAAAGTGAAGGCATTCACTAAAGGAAACAAGAGCGGAATCGAACCATTCACATATTATGACAGACAGAGTACTTTGTATTCTGGTTCTTCGGTTGTGACAAACGGAGTCTTTGAGCTACAGATGATCATTCCAAAAGATATCAATTACAATGTCGATTTCGGAAGACTATCAATGTATGCCTACGACGAGCTTAACGGATGGGATGCGATGGGAGCAAACGAAAATCTGCTTGTCGGAGGAAGTGCATCGGATGTTGCGTCTGACAACGTCGGACCAAACATCATCGTAACGACAAACGGAAAATCATACAAAGATGGATACAAGGTCAATCCAAATCCAATGATTTTTGTGGATTTGTCTGACATCAGCGGCATAAATGCCACAGGAAGCAGTATTGGCCATAATATCACTTTGACTATCGATGACAACACGAAAAAAGTGATCTCCCTAAACTCTTACTTCAAATACAATATCGCTAGTTGTACTGAAGGAAAAGTGGAATACCACATAGAAGAGTCTTTGAGTGAAGGTTGGCACACGATAAAAATCAAAGCTTGGGATTTGCAGAGCAACTCATCGGAAACGACAATCAAAATCTATGTGACCGAAAGTCTAGCTCCTGAGATTGAAACTTTGACTGTCTACCCTAACCCAGCCAAGGACAAATTCATCTCTTATATAAAGACAAACAGACCTGATGAAGTCCAGACTATCGTTTGTTCGTTGACTGATTTTTCAGGCAGAGAGATCTTAAGGAAAGAGTTGAAAGACAAACCGGTAGACGGTTCTTGGAAAATTGAATGGGACTTGAATGAAAACGGAAGAGTCACTCCAGGTCTATACTTGTTATACGTTCGTGTAGCCACTGAGAAATCAGACTATGCGGAAAAAACAGAAAAAATCGTGGTCGTTGCGCAATAAAACATTTCGCCATACGTTAATTAGGCAGATAGGACAAATTTTCTATCTGCCTAATTTTTTTTATCGTATGAGTAAAGTGTTATTTAGACTAATTCTGACATGTACGATTGCGATGACATTGAATAATAAATGCGAAATCAATGCCCAGAACTTACGTTCATACACAAACAGGTCAGTCTTATCAAGCGGAAAAACAATAAAAATTCGTGTACAGGAAGAAGGGGTATATTCTTTCACGTATAAGCAATTGCTCGACATGGGATTCTCCAACCCACAAAATGTGCACCTACGCGGATACGGAGGAGAATTGTTGGACGAAGATTTCATTGAGAGCAACCATTATATCGACGACTTGACAGACCAACCGATCGTGGATCTGGGAGATAGAATCGTATTCTACCTCAGAGGAGTCGTAGGGTTGGCAAAGATAAACGAAAGCTCGACAAACAATATCGGCATAACTGAAAACTACACATCTGACCACTCATACTATTTCCTACACGAAGAAAATACAGAGGCACCAAAAATCAAGTATGCAGATAAGTTGACGGAAGGGGTCGTCAAAGAGTCTACATACACAGCCATCAAATGGCAGAAATTCGACGACATAAACATCGCCAAGACCGGCAGAAACTGGTATGGAAGCAAGTTCAACGATGGCGACAGCAAAAAATTCACGTTCCTATTCGACAACATCATTGCCGGAGCCACAGGTTATATATATAGCAATATAATGACTTCATCGACGTCCATAAGTGAATTCAGCATCTTGACAAACACAACAAACAAATCGGAGGATTTTGGCAAAAGGAAAATAAAAGCTAAAAATGAAGACGAGTACACACTTGGATTTGAGAAGACAATCGTGGTTGATGTCACACAGTCGGAAGACAATACAATATCCGCCACATACAAATACTCAACAGCATCAATTACAGGAGCAGGATACATCGATTATATAATCGCCGCCGCCAACTGCAATTTGAGAAGCAACGTCGACTACCAAATGATCCCAATCGGGCCATCTTCCAAAAAGACAAATATCACATACGCAGCTTTGAATTCCAATTCCACCATTCAAGTTTGGGATGTGTCAGAAATCGGCGATGTCAGAAGAGTGCCGACAAGATTGAGCAAAGACAGCCTGATATTCACAGTCCAAACGAGACCAACCGTCGGCAGATATATCATGTTCAACCCCAATGGAGGATTTCCGACTCCAGAAGTAGTCGGAAATGTAGACAACCAGAATATTCATGCGCTAAAAGATATCGAATACGTGGTAGTCACAAATCCAGAATTCATAGACCAAGCCGAAGATTTAGCCGAGTTTCACAAAAAAGAGGACGGTATGAGTGTCGCAGTGGTCACTTCCGACCAAGTGTACAACGAATTCTCCAGCGGGACACCTGACCCGACAGCCATCAGAGCTTTCATGAAGATGCTATGGGACAGAGCGTCTAAATCAGAATACGGAATCTATCCGCAATATCTGTTGCTAATAGGAGACGGTACGTACGACAACAGAGGAATATTAAAGATCACGAACTACAATAAAATGTTGACATACCAATCTGTCAGATCATTGAGTGAGTCGAACAGCTATTCATGCGACGACTATTTCGGCTATGTCGAAGACTACACATTCGGTTACAACAGACTATATTTGAATGACAATATAAATATTGGAGTAGGCAGATTTCCCGTCGCCACAACCAAACAAGCAGAGGATCTTGTCAATAAAGTAAAACAATACTACACATTAAAGCCAGGAGAATGGAGGACTAAAATTCTTGCCCTTGCAGATGACGACGACGAGGGAACAGAAACCAATGATACATATCACAAATTTTCTCGCCAACAAGAAGATTATGTCATAAAAACATTGGAGACTATTGAACCAAGGATGAATGTATCCCGTCTATACTGGGACTATTATACCTGTGACATGAGCGGAGGATCACGCAGATACCCAGAGGTAACAGCCGCCATAACAAAAAAATTCGATGAGGGAGCGTTGATTTTCAACTATCTCGGTCATGGTTCATACAATGCCATAAGCACAGAACATTCATACTCTATCTCACAAGTCCACAATATATACAACAAGATATATCCTGTATGGTTTGCGGGCAGTTGCAACGTGTCACAGTACGACGATTTCAGATACAGTTTTGGAGAGGAGATAATGCTCAACCCCAAAGGAGGAGCCATAGCATCTGTCGGAGCCGTACGTACAGCGTACGCCCCTCAAAACCTATCATTAGATATAGATTTCACAACACAAGTGTTCAATCCAGAAAACGAATACCGATTAGGCAAAATATACAGAGCGGCAAAAACAATAAGAGGGAAAGACTCCAACAAAATGGTATACATATTGCTTGGGGATCCGGGAATAAGGCTGAAAGTACCAGAATTGAATCTAGTAGTAGACTCAGTTGTGACATTGAAATCCGACGGGACCGTCATCAAAGCAGACACACTCAAAGCCCTGTCGAAAGAAAAGATCTATTGTCATGTTGAAGATGAGACCGGCAGCACATTGAGACAATTCAACGGGACAGTAGAAATCACACTCAAAGACAAAAAAATAGAAATGAACACCAAAGGGAACAAAGAATTTGCCGTTTATGACAATGTAAATAAAAAAGATATTTACGTAAAAGCAGAGCCTTTCACTTATTACGACCGACAAAGCATACTTTATACCGGATCAACAATTGTAACAAACGGGGAATTTGAAATCCAGATGATCATACCCAAAGACATCAACTATAAAGTTGACTATGGAAGACTCACCATGTATGCTTACGACGAGATTAATGGTTGGGATGCGATGGGAGCAAACGACAGTCTGCTTATAGGAGGAAGTGCGACAGATATAGAGCCAGACAGCGTCGGGCCAGTCATTCAATTGAAGACAAACGGAAACAAATTCAAGGATGGATACAAAGTCAACTCAAATCCGATGGTCTACCTTAATCTGTATGATATTAACGGCATAAATGTCACAGGCAGCAGCGTCGGCCATAACATCACATTGACAATAGATGACAACACGAAGGATGTGATTTCTCTAAACCCATACTTCAGATACAATACAGCAAGCTGTACAGAGGGGAAAGTCGAATACCATCTTGAAAAAGCATTGAGTGAAGGATGGCACACACTGAAAGTCAAGGCATGGGATTTACAAAACAATTCCTCTGAATCCACAATCCGTATTTATGTGATAGAAGATCTGGCTCCAGAGATAGAGATTTTCACCGTCTTCCCTAATCCTGCCAAAGAAAAATTCATAGCACATATAAAGACAAACAGGCCAGATGAGGTTCAGACAGTCGATTGTTCGATGTTAGATTTGACAGGCAGAGAAATCTCAAAAAAAGAGTTGAAAGACAAGCCCACAGACGGGATTTGGAAGATCGAATGGGACTTGAATGAAAAAGGAAAAATTTCCAGTGGAATATATCTATTGCGTGCTCGAATAGCCACAGAAAAATCAAATTTTGCAGAAAAAACAGAAAAAATAATGGTTATTGCACAATAAATAGTAATATTGCACGTTAAATGAGTAGAAAAGCTAAAATAGAATAGATAGATGAAAAGAATAAATGCAAGTTTGGTAGGGACAGCAATGATGCTATCCATATTGAGTGCGAACGCAGAAAGCAAAGGCGATTACTTCAACCCATTACAGACTGCAATACCGTCATTGAGTATTGCGCCTGACGCAAGAGGCGGTGGTATGGGAGATGTAGGAGCCGCAACATCTGCCGATGTTTATTCTCAATACTGGAATCCCTCAAAATATGCCACTATGGAAGATAAAGGAGGAATTGCGATATCATACACTCCTTGGCTAAGAGATATTGTGAACGACATTTACCTGGCATATCTTGTAGGGTACTATAAACTGGACGACAAGCAGGCGTTGTCGGCTTCAATGAGATATTTCTCTTACGGAGAAATCAACTTATCTGACATGCCTGGTCCTTCAGGAGATGTTATTTCATATGGAACTGCAAAACCATACGAATTTGCTGTCGACTTTGCTTACTCACGTGCATTAAGCAAGTACTGGTATGCCAGCGTAGCGCTAAGATTCATATACTCAGACTTGATGAACGGTGTGGTCGACGAGCAAGCTTACAGTGCAGCGAAGGCTGTTGCAGCCGACATTTCAGCTTTCTACAGCCGTCCATTCGACTTGTCTGACAAAAGAGTCGCAAAATTGAATATCGGTACTAACATATCAAATATCGGTTCCACAGCCTCATATGATGACCATATGACGGAGCAATTTATCCCTACAAACTGGAGATTAGGTATCAATTACGAATTTCCAATAGACCAATACAACAAGTTCTCCGCATCATTCGACCTGAACAAACTTCTTGTTCCAACAACTCCTCTAGAAAGCGACTATATAGATAGTGACCGCACATACACTAAAGAGGAATACGAGCAAGCCAACAAGGAATTTAAAGAGGCATTGGAAGAATACCATAAATGCTCTTCAGTCAAAGGTATTTTCAAATCTTTCGGTGATTCAGGCGGTTTTGGCGAGGAGATGAAAGAAATCAATTGGAGTTTGGGTGGAGAATACTCATACAGAGACATGTTCATGGCCCGTTTCGGATACTTCCACGAGAATGAGTCAAAAGGAAACAGAAAATATTTTGCTGCCGGAGTAGGATTCAAAATGAAGGTATTTGAAATCAATGCCGCATACTTGTTCGCAGCCAAATCAAATGCCCACTGTCCACTTGACAACACATTGCGATTCTCTCTAGGATTCAATTTCGACGGAGTAAAGAAAATGGCGGATAATTCTGTCGCAGAATAACATATCGTATTTTGTAAAGAAAAATATTGATATATAGAGACGCACGGACGCATTGATTTATAGAGACGCACGTCCGTGCGTCTCTACATTATGGAGAAATCTCCTCAAATCGTGTTTTTGCACCAAAAAATTTCAAGCTTTGCATTTTTTCTACTAATTTTGCGTGGCTAAAAAGAAAAAACGATGATAAACAGAATCCTTCTTCGAATCAAAGTAATTCAGATACTTTTTTCGTACTACAAGAGCAACAGTAAAGACGTCAACGATGCAAAGAATGAGTTGACAATCTCACTCGACAAAACTTACGAGCTTTACATGCTATTGCTAAGACTTGCCGTCGAAGTGTCTGATTATGCAAAAACAAGAAAAGAGTCTATCGCAAAAAGATGTCAGATGGCTGGCAATGCCAACTTTGACAGCGGAGAAAAAATCCCTGCCGACTTTCTGGCAGAAAACAAAGTCGCTCAACAGCTTGCAGAAAACGAGACTCTGAACAAATTCTTAGAGGAGCACAAATTATCATGGAACAAACATCCTGAAATCATCAACTCTCTATATGCAGAAGCTTTGACTTCTCAAGCATATGAGACTGCAGAGGCAAGCGAGCACGACTACGATTGTGACCGCCGTTTCCTACGTGGCTTCTACAAAAGCGTCGTGACATCAAACAAGATGCTGACAGAAGAGTTGGAAGGAATGTCGATCTATTGGAACGACGACACAGAGACAGTCATCAGTTTCATCATGAAGACAATCGCCCGCTACGAAGAGACAACTCCTAACGACTACGAGTTGATGCCTAAGTTCAGCGACCCAACAGATGAGACTTTCGCCCTTACTCTACTTACAAAGGTCATCTACAACCAGGCAGAGTACGACGAACTGATTATGACTCACATCAAAAATTGGGACAAAGACCGTATCGCATTCATGGACAAAATCATCCTTCAGACTGCGATCGCGGAACTTTTCGCATTCCCTCATATTCCTATCGTCGTCACTTTGAATGAGTATGTAGAGCTTTCTAAATACTACAGCACTCCAAGAAGTTCAACATTCATCAACGGTGTGCTTGACGCTATCGTGAAAGATCTTAAGGAACAAAACAAATTGACAAAAGTTGCGGTGATCACACCAAAAACAAGATAACTAAAAAAAAGAAAAAATGAATCTATTATCAATTCTACTACAGGCTCAGCCAGGTTTAGGCTCAATGTTACCAATGATCCTTATCTTCGGTGCATTCTTCATCTACATGATCTGGAGCCAGAAAAAGCAGGAGAAGAAAATCCGTCAATACCGCGCTAACCTAAAGGCTGGCGACACTGTGATTCTACAGACTGGTATCTACGGCAAGATCAAAAGCATCGAGGCTGACGGTGTGACTATCCGTATCGAAATTGCTCCTAATGTTGTGGTTAACGTAAATGTCAACTACGTTTATCCAACAAACGAAGCTCAGACAACAAGCGTTTCAACTGACGTTACAAAGTAAATCATCTATTCAGCATTTAGAGTGTAGTGAAAGACGAAATTCTAAATTTCATAGAAAAACAAATCAAAAAGGCCAGGGAATTTGTGATGAGCAAAGACCTTTGGGTCTTTTTGTTTTTTTTGGTAATATCCGCTACACTTTGGCTGATGCAGGCTTCTTCAGAAAAAGGAGAGTCAACTATCCAAATACCAATACAATACGAAGAAATCCCTGAAGGGTTCTGCAGAAGCGAACAACTTTGCACTGCACTTGATGTGACAGTGACAGACCAGTGGCAAACACTGTTCAAATACCACGCTAAGATGGCATTCGCTTTCCTAGGCTACGGATTCGACACAATCAAAATAGGCAGGGAAAAACTACAAGAGGGTAAAAACCTAATCCAAGCCAAAAGCTTCGAGGCCAAACTGAAAGAGCAGCTCAATGCCAACACCAAAATTGAAAGTTATTCTCCCGACACAATCAAAGTGTCGATATACAAGATAGAGAAGAAGACGGTGCCTGTCAAACTTGTTGGCAAAATCCGACTTCGTCCTCAATACATACAAATCGGCGATGTCACAATCAATCCGGACAAAATTGATATTTTCGGAACGAAAGAGACTCTGGACAAAATAGACTCTTTGGAGACATTGCCAGCAGACTCTCTTCTCAACGATATCTTTGAGAACACGACTCAGATTGTCCCTTTGAAAAAAAATGACAATATCTCATTCAATGAGTCACAAGTCATCGTTGACATAAAAGCCGAACAGGTCATGGAAAAAGTAATTGACGTGGTCGGCATCAACAAAAAGAACGTACCTGCCAATCTGACTTTGAAGACCTTCCCTGCATACGTAGGTGTAAAATGTAAGGTAGGTGTCAGCAATTGGGATAAAGTCACACCGTCGTCGTTCACCCTCGTAGTGGACTACAACAAGATCAACAGCAAAAGCAATAAGGTCAACGTAGAGGTTGCCAACAGTGCCGAAGGTATTTTCGGAATCTCTCTGCATCCTGACCAGGTTGAGTTTATAATCGAAACTAAAACTGAGCAATAATGTTGAGACTTGGGATAACAGGTGGTATTGGATCTGGCAAAAGCGTCGTAAGCAAAACACTTTCTGTGTTGGGCATTCCCGTCTACGACTGCGACTCCAGAGCCAAATGGCTGCAGGAAAACGATGCAGACGTGAGACAAAAGATAATGAAACTGCTCGGCGACGACGTGTATGAAGGGCAACGTCTCAACAGAAAAGAAATGGCGGCAAAGATCTTTTCAGACGCCGCTTTGCTTTCAAAGGTTGAAGGTATCGTGCATCCAGCAGTGGAAAATGATTTCAACCGATGGTGCTTGGAGCAGAAGAAAGACATCGTCGCATTGGAGAGTGCTATCCTTTACGAATGCGGTCTGAACAACAAATGTATCGACAAAGTATGCCTTGTCTACGCTCCAACTGAAACAAGAATAGAAAGAGTCGCACGACGTGATTCCGCAAACATTGAAGAAATCCGCCGACGCATGGCTAACCAAGCCAGCGATGACGACAAACTAAAAAAAGCAGACTTTGTAGTTAAAAACTACTCCAACCACAGCGTTATATGCCAAGTGTTGGAAATGATGATTAAAGCGAGAGAAGAATGGAAATGAAAGAAAGTCTACTCAATAATATCGAGTATCCCTCGGATTTGAAGAAACTTAAGGTGGAGCAACTGCCTCAGGTTTGTGAAGAGTTGCGTGCATTCATCATCGATGAGTTGTCACACAACCCAGGGCATTTCGCATCCAGTCTTGGCACAATAGAAATCACAGTCGCTCTTCACTATGTGTTCGACATGCCATCTGACAACATCGTATGGGATGTTGGCCATCAGGCTTACGGACATAAGATCCTTACAGGAAGACGCAAAGTGTTCGGCACAAACCGTAAGTTTGGCGGAATCAGCGGTTTCCCTAACCCTAAGGAGAGTGATTACGACTCATTCATAGCTGGCCATGCGTCCAACTCTATTTCCGCATCACTCGGAATGGCAGTGGCGTCTAAACTAGAGCACAAAGAAAATCATACCGTAGCCATCATCGGAGACGGTGCGATGACTGGTGGACTTGCATTTGAAGGACTGAACAATGCGTCCATCTGCGACAATAATCTGCTGATTATCCTCAACGACAACCACATGGCTATCGATCCAGCCGTGGGTGGTGTGAGCGATTATCTGCTTAAACTGACATCTTCCCCACGATACAACCGTATTCGTGAAGGATTATACAACCGAGCTGTAAATGCTGGTATCATAGGCGACGACAAGAAAGGCAAATTCACTCGTCTTACCAACTCCGTCAAATCATTGTTGAGCAGTCAGCAAAACATGTTTGAAGGATTGAATATCAGATATTTCGGTCCATCTGACGGACATAACGTTGTGGAACTGGTCTCTCTTTTGGAAGATTTGAAACGAATCAAAGGTCCAAAACTACTTCACCTTATCACGAAAAAAGGCAAAGGATTCAAACCGGCTGAAGAGGCGGCTACAGAGTGGCACGCTCCTGGCAAGTTTGACGTTGAGACAGGAGAAAAGATCAAGGTCATCCAGACTGACCAGCCGCCTTTGTTCCAGGATGTTTTCGGCCACACATTGCTTGAACTGGCACGTGAAAACGACAAAATCGTGGGAGTGACACCTGCCATGCCAACAGGTTGCTCCATGACATTCATGATGCATGAGATGCCAAACCGTACATTCGACGTAGGTATTGCCGAGGGACATGCGGTGACATTCTCAGCAGGTCTGGCAAAAGCTGGCATGATGCCGTTCTGCAACATCTATTCATCTTTCATGCAGAGAGGCTACGACAATGTCATCCATGATGTGGCGATACAGAACCTTAATATGGTGATCTGTCTCGACCGTGCCGGATTAGTTGGTGCGGACGGTGCGACTCACCATGGTGCATTCGACATCGCCGCTTTCCGTGTTGTGCCAAACCTCACAATCGCGTCGCCAATCAACGAAAGCCAATTGCGCAAACTGATGTACACAGCCCAGTTGCCAGACAAAGGTCCTTTCATGATCCGTTATCCACGAGGCAAGGGAGAACAAAAAGATTGGCATTGTCCACTTGAAGAGATGCCAGTGGGCAAAGGAGAAATGCTTACTGACGGCGACGGTGTGGCTGTACTTACAGTCGGACCGATCGGCAACACCGTAGCAAAAGCAATCAGTGAACTTCAGGAAGAGGGAATCCATGCCGCACACTACAATATGATTTTCGTCAAACCACTGGATGCAGATCTGTTGAGAGAAGTCGGAAAAAAATTCCGTCGCATAATCACTGTGGAAGATGGCGTAAAGAACGGAGGAATGGGTTCAGCTGTGACTGAATTCTTCAACGACAACGATACACCTATCATTGTCAAACGACTTGGTTTGCCAGACAAATTCGTTGAACACGGCACTCCGGAAGAGTTGTACAAATTATGCGGATTGGATAAAGATTCTATCAAACAAGAAATTAAAAACCAATACAATAAGCTATGAATAGATTGAAAAGGATTTTAGTTGCATTAGGATTTTGCACAGCAACTGTAGCAAACGCAGGCGAATTCACATCTCTATCTGTTACAGAATTTGCCACAGCAATCAAGAACGACTCTGTTGTCGTTGTAGACGTACGTACACCATCTGAATACAAGTCTGGCTACATAAAAGGCGCTCAGAATATCGATATGAAGAGTGCTGACTTCCAGACAGAAGCAGCAAAACTTGATAAAAAGAAAAAAATTGCTGTTTACTGCCGTTCTGGAAAACGCAGCAAAGTGGCAGCCAACGCAATGGCAGACATGGGATATCAGGTGATTGAGCTAAACTCAGGCATCTTGGGTTGGCAGAATGCTTCAATGCCGGTTGAAAAATGATTGAGGATGGATGATTGAGGATTGATGGTTGATGGTTGAGGATGGATGATTGAGGATGGATGATTAATTAAGATATAAAGAAGACGGAATTAATGGATACTTATCCTTTTAATTCCGTCTTCCTTATTTCAACCCCTAGACTTTGGTCTTTAGTCTTTGGTCTTTAGTCTTTAGTCTTTAGTCTTAGCCCTTAATCACAATCTAATACCGTAATTCTGCTTCAACGTCTCCATCACAAACACACTCTGAACCCTGCCGACATAATCTAACTCACCCACCTTGTAAAGGATAAACTCCTGATACTCTTTCATTCCACGCACATTGACCTTCATAAGAAAATCGCAGTCACCACTCACATTGTAACACTCTGTCACCTCATCCCAACTAGCGACAATCTCAC
>JAEEGL013891022.1_pt1 | contig 23198 bp, 23 predicted proteins | sample 9134231 | NCBI WGS metagenome assembly JAEEGL01 (sample SAMN16246548, study PRJNA631951) | gut metagenome | biome: gut microbiome; feature: rumen; material: fiber-attached | host: Bos | place: Iran: Karaj | collected 2018-10
CACCTGTCACACTCTGTACAGACTCATTCGCCTTATTCAATGCCTCCAATATGCTGGAATCGAGTTTCTCAGTGGTAACGTTACCGTCGACAATCTTCGCGGTGGTCACGGCATTGTCAATAAGGCGTGCGCTTAAGGTATTGTTAGCTTCAGAAAGCTGTACACCACCGGCAGTGGTAGGCGCGACGGATTCTAATGTATCAAGTTTGGCCTTGATATCCAAACCGGCGACACTGCCTAATGTGACATCCTGACCATTGAAACTCAATTGTGAAGTGCCTGCTGTCGTAGCTACCTGCGCAGAAATCTCATATCCACTTACGGTAACAGTAACATTATGATTTTCATTATTCGCTCTATAAGTATCTACCAAAGAAGTGGCGGGAATGTAGATGATCTTTTCACTGCTTGTACCTGTGCTAGTATCAGTGGTTCTAAGGGCGAGCTGGATATATGTACCTGCATCTCCCCATGCTGAAGCGCTCGCATCATCATGCTTTACCACACTACCATCTGTCACGAAGCTGTCCTTTTCGATATTGAAAGTAGCTACCGTAGTAGCAGTGCTGCCTGAACCCTGTACAAGTCTGTAAGTCTGTCCGTCAGCGGTCACTGTGCTAGCGTCTGTCGTACCGGATGCGCCGCTGTAAAGATGAAGCTCACTGTCGGTATTGCTTTCGTCGATTCTCTTAATCAGACCTTCGATAGTCTTCGACGCGGAAGTGTCCGTAGCGGAATCGCCGAGAAGCTCGGTCTTTACCGCTTCGGCTTTGGCAATTGCGCCGTATACGGTAGAGGCGTCTGAAGAATCGGTAGTATTGCCGCGAACTGCTTCAGCCGCGCCGCTTACGTCATATGCGCTTGAATTCGTGAACGCGGCGGTACCGAGACCGACAATATTAGCCTGCAGGTTCTGTCCGTCCATGGTGAGGTTGATATCACCATTGGTGGTACTGCCGTTCTTAAGTCCGATAGCGCCGGAAACACCGCCTACAGAAACGACACCGGCTGCCGTAGCGACTTTGCGCATCTGACTGTCAAGGGCTCTCAACGCTTCGAGAACCGTGCTGCTGTACTTGATATAGCTTGTATCGGCAAGCTGAGTTCCGGTATAGTTATTAGAAGCGTCGGTAAAGCCGATACCGGTACGCACTTTGTTAAGTTCGTTAGTAAGTTCAGTAATGGTAGCTACATTATTGAAATCAACAGTAACCTGAGTACCGTCATGATTTACGAATATAAGTTCATTAGTGCTTCCGTTCCATGTTACGTTACGTACACCAGAGAAAACCTGGTAATCACTTGAACCTGTACCGGTAGCAACCTTGATTAAATTATCAGACTGATCGAAATACACGGTACCTTTGACAAGGCTTGCCGGCATTGCGGTCACTTTTCTGAAATCCAATGATACACCTGATTTTGCCATATGCAATATTAAAGTTTTATTTTAAAAATCGAAATTAATTTACTTATTATTTATTCCAAATATCCCAAGCGAGATATATCTTTCCGTCGTCTCCCTCCATGAAACTGTTCGAGAAACCTTCATCCACGTCGATACCTATTCTGACGATATGCCTTCTTGTGGTGGTCACTATCAACGGGGAATCCGAAATGACACTCTCTATACCATCTATGTCCTGACGTTCCTTCAAAGCAGATACATCCTTTTCCAAATCACTGATTTTCACATATATATTGCTTATAGAAGCGTCTGTGACAGCTTGCTTATACCCTACCTGTATAAATTTGACGTTATTTATGATACTTACGTCATTTACAACATCGCCTACTTTTACATATAAGTCATTGATAGAAGCGTCGATCCTGCTGACGTCCATAACGGAAACCAGGCCCTTCAGTGCACTCACGTCGGACACCAGTTCTTTCTGCGTGACTTTTATCTTGGATACTTCTGTCTTTAATGTCGAAACATCTTTCTTGACAGTAACCAGGCTGCTTTTACATGAAGATACGTCCTTTTGTAAAGTCTTTACTGTTTCCGTAAGGGAATTTACGGTATCGGTAATCGCCTGTAACAGGCCTGTTATAAAATCATATATTCCCTTGCTGGTGACAAGATCCTTCGATTTCGGCTTGACGGTATCAAGCACCTGTTTTACCGCGGCCTCACCTAAAATAATGTCGCCATATGTAAAATCAGTATCATTTATATTCGATGGTTCCGTTTTAGAATACTTAAGCGATGTAATCGTAAAACCTTTATCCTTGAACTCGTCGATAATTTTCATTATCTCGATATTGAGTTCTTCCTGATTTACAGGATTACCGTCTTTATCATATTGAATACCAATAATATACGGATTATTGGGATCCATAGAACCGACACCCATTAAAACATGTTTAAAAGTCCCGTCGGAACTTTTAGACGACTTTAACGATTTTTTGGATTTATCTTCTTTATCAGGAGTAGCTCCCTTATAAGTAACAATGGCCGGCTGGCCGTAAGCGAGTCTTTTATCCTTTATGATTTTGATAGCAGCGTCTAATGAGTCCACCACCTTAAGATAGGCATCGAACTTTAGCAAATTTGCCGGAAATGTTTTCAAATTAGGCTGCATAACTATAGCTGTATTAAAATAACTTTTATTATTTATCTTTAAAATAAAAAAGGCGCTTGACATTTCTATCAAGCGCCAAAATATCAAAAATAACATCCAAAAACAAATCTAAACAATATGCGTCAACCCTCCTCCAAATCTATACATGAAATTATCCCATGCTTTCGCGGCAGAGGCATATGTATCGAAAAATATCCTCAGCTTACGATCATCCGCATAACGAACTATGATACAAGGCTTATAGTACACCTTATCGTCTTCTATCAAGATAGTATCGTCCTTCGCCAGCAGTTCGGATTCGGTATCTATCTGACTGTATCCGGTAAAATCGGGATGCTTGAAATAGGATTCCTCATGCGGCACCTTCTCGAGATGAGGAAACGGCAGGAATTTTACTATACTTGTCAAATCGCCTTTCTTATACAGAAGCTTATACTGCTTCAATTCGACTTTGTCATGCAGTTCCATATACCGGACTTCCTTCACCGCTATCTTCTTTTTCAGCAAATTGTCATATGTTATGTCTATCAGTTCCGCCATATGCTCAATATTTTTTGTTGCCGTGCCTATACGGCCTTATCTCGTTATATTTTATTTTCCACTCTATATGCTTCTCGAGATTGATTCCTAAGTCGTCCGCCCAATCGATGACATATCCCAACGCGTTCGACACGTCCATATAACCGTTGTTCAGTATGTCCTTGCACAGATGCCACGCGTTTTCCGCAAAGTCGTATTTGCCGGGCTTGTACATCCTTTCATACGAATAGTCTATACCGCTGCCCCATTTCATATACGCGAAATCCAATAGGCGAATCGCGATATCAGCGAATTCCTCTTCTACCGTACCTTTGATGCACGCCTCATACGTGCAGCCGAAAGGGAATGTGTACGCGCATTCTTTGTCTTTCGTCTTTTCATATACGTACTCTATGTCCTTGTCAGGCAAGACAGTATGCGAGTTTTTGCGATCCGCTTCGACAGCTTCTCCTATTTCACTCATAATCAAGGCCATCCACAAGCCGTCCGGCTTATATTCTTCGTGCCAGCCATGCTCAGAAGCTATTTTGTAAATTTCTTTGGACCAATTTTTAAGTTTCTTTAAATCAATCATTTATCAGCAAATCTTAGTTTTATTAAATGTATACATTCTTCTCTTGTTATAGCAGGATTAACAAATGCGTCATATCTAATGTCAGTAAGAATCTCGCCTATTTCAGGGCCGGGTGCCATACCCAGTATTTCCATGACATCATTACCGTCAACAGGTAAAGTATACCCGAACATAATATGTTCCTCGCTTGGTACCATTTTAAACCATATGGTTCTGCTTAATGCCTTAAGCATAGTATAAACCATTTCATAGTCTTCTTTTGTACCAATGTCATATTCAAGCTGCCTGAGATTAACTGTACTTTGGTTCCTGTTAGTAAAATCCGCATTAACAAAAGCGACGGCATATAAACAGACTTTGTCTATCATTTCATTGGAATATCGCATACGCCTCATTACAACTTTGAATATGTCCGGCCTTATGACATGCGACAAATATGAAAGTTCAAGCAAAAGCTGATCCTTCCCCTCTTCCTTTGCCGCAATCTTTATATTTTTCATATCTGTAATCATATCACCAAATATATCGGTAGCCCTTAATTCAGGAAGCACATACGGAAGCAGTCCGTAATATCCCAGCATAGCCATACCGTCTTCTGGAGAAGGTCCGGACAATATCTTATTGAACTCATCCGTTATACGTTCCTGAGAAATTATCTCCAGACGCGCCGTATTTCTCCGTATACCGTCTTTCGTACGTTCAGACATAATATATCCCAATCTCGCGGAAAAACGCACTGCACGCAAAATACGCAATGGATCTTCAGAGAATATAATGTCAGGATCACCGCAGGTGTCTATAATGCCTCTTTCAAGATCCGCCAATCCCCTGCCGGTAAAATCTTCTTCTTTTTCTTCAGATATATTGTAATATAAGGCGTTTATGGTAAAATCACGCCTTTGACAATCATCCTCTATCGTGCCGAAATACGTATCCGGATTCCTGGTTTTGGAATCATGATAGTCTTCTTTCCTTGTCTGCACGAATTCTAATTCTATACCCGGGAATTCCTTCAACCTTACCATGGCAGTGCCGTAGTTCTCATACACGACCACGGTTCCTTCCGTATAGCCTCTCGTCTGCAGGTACTTGGCGAACACTATGCCGCCGTTGAGCAGATCCACCACGAGATCTATGTCCTTGATATCGTGGCCGAGGTTCTTGTCCCTCACACAGCCGCCCACGGCGAATACATGGCCTTCGAACTCCGTGCCGTTTATTATGTCCCGCAGGTAATCCATGACCTGCATGAATTCGCTAATCTTCATGCTTTTCGTTTTTATTCTGGTTTTTTCTGTTTCTCCTGCGGCGTACGGCATTATCGATAAGATACTCCGCACAAACTATTAGGATTATCCAGATAAGTATGATAATAACCTTTAGCATCTTAACATATTTCTTTTTCACTATAGTTCCAGCAGCACAGTACGCTGTTATCGTCCGGATCTATCTTAAGGTACGACTTCCACGGGCACAATGAATCGATAAGGTCCTCCTTTATACCCGCGTCTTTCATTATATCGTATAGGAACGAGCAGGGGGAGTAATCGACGAACAGATAATGGAGCATACTGCTGCCCGGATGCGTATAGTAGAAATCGTATATACCTTTATGCACTTTCTCGATTATCTCCGGCGTTATTTCGTCTTGCGCCCTCGTCTTAAGGTACATCCCCAATGCTTCGAGCATTCCGTTGTCGTCCCCGTTGCCTTGCATGATAGAGACGAACATATGGTGACACCATGCGTCCGCGGCGAGTCGGCACGCTTCCTCTCTCGTACGCACGGCGCCGTTGACCTGCAGCCATAATTCTTTGAAACCGTTCATCCATCCGCTGGAAAACAAGACATCGTCGCGTATCTTCCAATAATCGATCTGTTCTTTATACCGCGGATATTCTTGATCGAACAGCATTTCCGTTTCGCCGGGCAATACATTGGGAAACCTGTCGCATATGACGTTTACCGCGTTGCGGCAGAATTTCTCTTTCAAGGCGTCGTCTATAACAGAAGACAATGTTTCCTTCGTGAAGCCGTACTGTTCCGGAAACGCGGAATAGCCAAATTTGTCAAGCAGTTGCTCCTTTGTAATTTTTTCCATTTTATGCGATTCTTCCTTGTTTATACCTCAATCCATAAATTCAAAGCACGCTATAGGGGAAAATGCGTTGGTAAGGTCGTATTCATTGGGCCAGACAGCCGCGTCACACGCGAACTTGTTCGGATCGCCCCAAATGGATTTGACCACCATTTCTATCTTGACTTCCTTTCCGTGGTCGTCTACAGTATTGTACCACAGGTGGTCGCCTTTCTTGACTTTCAAAGCTTCTTCTAATGTCATGACAATTCGTCTCCTTTCTTCGTTTGCGTTTCTTTATACGGTTCTTTCCTCATGGTTTTATAGACCCATTTATGATAAGACACCCATGTGGTATAATCGCAGCCGTCGCAGCACCAACCGTGACCGCCTTGGCTGTCCGTGTCAAAATGCCTCAATTTCTTGCCGCATATCGGGCAATATCCGCCGTTCCAATCCTTGGCCTCCACCTTTGAGGCGAAATAGCATACAGGCAGGATTACAATAGCAGATGCGACGGCGACTAACAGGAAATACAGGATAATATCAATGATCATTTCAAGCCCCCTTCCCTTTCTCTGATAGCGGCATCAATTTTTCTACGGTTTATTCTAAGTAATATTTGCTTGCCACTGGGACGCATCCATGCTTTTGTAACATGTCCTTGACCGCGCCAAAATCCATCCTTTTGCTCTTTGGAAACAGCCTTACGGAATGATTTAAGTCTTTCAAGCGTAAACGTATTGAAATACGCTCTTTCTAAATTAGTCATAATATCAAAGCTATAAAATATTATCTGTTTCTTTTTTACAAACCTCCAGCATTTCACGCATTTTCTGATTTATGCATTTCTGTCCCATGTGTTCCCAAAACGACTGATTCTCGTCGTTGGTGCAGAAGCCGTGGATCTCATCCGCCATGCTGTCTTCCTTCATATATTCATACAGCACCCTAGCGTATCCTTTTCCGCGATATTCGGGCGCTATTTCGAAAATTTCGTTAAAAAACCGGCCGAAACCTTCGTCATACAGACTCGCCGCGCCGACCACATCTTCTCCTTTCATAATGACGTATCCGGTATTGTCTTTCGGTATGCCTGTATAAGGCGTATTCCGAAACATGTCCAGTTTACGTAGCGAATCCGTTTCCCTTAAAAACCGGTACAGCGAAATCGTGTCGTCAAATACGATTATCTCGGGATTCATTTAATAAAATAGTCATGTACGGTTTTCAACGCCTCCGCGAGCTTGATTCTGTCTTTATCGGTAGAGACGACATCCTCTTCAATCCTGTTATGATAAGCGGAAACAGTATGCGCCAAATTGCCGTCTTTATTGACGTAATAGTCCTCGATTCTCGTAGGCAGACCTGCTTCCTTGCACAAAGCGTCAAGTATATTGTCCAGCGGCGTATAGATACCGTCCGTTATTTTCACTATCTTAATCATTCGATACCTCCTTGTTTCTTTTGCCTTCCTTGAATTCCTTAAATGTCACGTTTGGATCTTCATCTCCGGTAAACGGGTTCCATGGAATGTAGTTGTCCTCCATGTATTTCATATACTCACGATATTCCTTATAGTTGTCCTTGAAGAAATCGTTTTCTCCTTTCAGGATATTAAGCCAGATATTGCAATAGGCGTCCAATGGCAGATATCCGTTAGCGTCCAAATCGCCCCATAGTTTGGAACAAAGCCGTACGACATGATTTGGTTCCTGCTCGAGTATCTCTATTATGCCTTCTTTCGCCTTTTGCGGATGCGATTTCGACCATTCTGACAGGTTCTTCCACCATTCATTGTCATGCAGTCCGCTGGAAAGAAACATCGTATTAACCTTCCATTCCCTGTAAAGTTTTTCGAATTCCTTATTCATATCAATGATTGTAAAGCTCGGGATGCTTTTCCTTATTGGTGACTACAGTAATATATTTTAAATTGTATGTCCATAGATGATCTTCATCCCCGCGCACGTCGCTACAATAGTCATGCATCTCTTCGCTCCAGAATACAGGATGTAGAGAAATCTTGTCTGCATATTTCTCTTTATAGTTTTCCACCAAGTCGTCCGGTATGTCCTTTGCATCTTCAAAGTAGACAAATATGTCACCGTCGAAAATAAATTTGCCGCTATGATCAGTAAGACCCGTGTTGCCAACCATAAGGCCGGATGCTTTCGCTTCTTCCTCATCATACTGCTCGAACAATTTGTCTATTTTATTAAATAAAGTATTGGCCAAATCTATCGCGCATTCAGTGACACCGTCTGACGTCATATCTGTTGTCGAAGGGTTTGCGCAAAGACCGGATAAAATACTGACGGCGGCATCAGTGAACACCTGTTTCCCTCTGGCATTAGTCGTGACCGATTTTACTGTTATTCCCATATATCAAAAATCTATTCTTTAAAAATATATGAAAAAAACCGTAAAATAAAAAAGAGGAACCTCTGAGAGATTCCTCTTTTTCGTTTAACCTATCCTCTAATCAGATTAGACAAGGTTCTCGTTGCCCTTCACATAGAAGGTTACGTAGTTCAACTGCGGATACCAGCCAAGGTCCACAAGGTTGTAACGTGACTTGACAACGACCTTCGGAGCAGCGGTGTGCTCAGAAATCATCTTAACTGATTCAGCAAGGATATACGGGCAGAATGCAACACCTGGCTCATCCTTGTCGCCCTTACGGCCAACCAACACACGGGTGTCTTGACTGTGCATCATAGGATCGACGTACACTGTCATACCAGCCATGTTACCGGCAGGATACAAGCTACCATTGTTCTGGTTGATTGTGTTGGCAATAGGTGAGAAGCTGTACTGCGCGTTGGCCTGCATCATGGTGGCGATTCTCCAGTTGGTTACAATGAAGTTCGCAGGACCACGACGTCCACGCTGCATGATCAAGTTACCAGCCTGAAGCATGTTAACATAGATCTTCTTGAACATGGTGTCGGCGTTCTCGAAAGCGCCAGTGCCGTACTGGATATATCCAGGAACAGGCATGCTCATAAGTACTTCGTGACCTTCGTCATCATAGGTGGCGAATTCAACTTCACCGGTGTTATCGGCGTCGTAAGGAGCGGTCATGTCAATGTTGAGGTTGATACCTTCAGCCTCGTAGGCCTGCACGTGGTTCTTCCAACCAAGAGCGAACAAACGTGACAAGATGTGTTTGTTGATGCTCTGTGAAAGCTCGTTGATAGCGGCGTTTTCAACCAATTTGATAACGTCGATACCCCATTGCTTCTGCAAATCCTGAACTTGTTCCTGTGTAACGGCGACAGCGATTGACTGTGTACCTACAGTAACATACTTCGTGAAGACTGACAATGACATCTGACGAGGATATTGCATCTCACCAGTGGCACGGTCCATCGGTTCATAAAGGTGTTTAGGATCCATGTATGTGCCAGACCAACGATCTGAATCATACTTACCGGAACCGGTGAATCCGAGGATTTGGTCTTCGAGAGCGCTGATAAGACGAGGACGTCTCAAAGTGAAGGAAACTCCACCGACAGTGCAATCGATAGAAGCGGTAGGTCCGAATACCTTACCAAGAGCTACATTCTTGTCTTCAGGATGTACCCTGAACATCGGGTTGGCGTTCAAACGGGCAAGGCCGATGAACTGTACCCTCATTTCGCCTGTGCTGGCGTTACCGATTGTCATCCATTCGTTAGCGTCGCACTCTTCAACGATGGCCTTTACTGCGTCTTTCTTAGAAACGCTGCCGTCTGAAGGATCGACATCGAGGATGCAACGGAAAGCGTGAGGAGCTTCATAAGTCTCATAGGCAGGTTTCCTGTTACCGACAGCAATCTGCGGGTTGGCGGTGTCACCGTCATATGAATATGTAGCACCGTAGGCGCCTTTTGAACCGCTGTAAACATAATCCATGAACGGAATAACTCCGCTAGGTCCCTGGAACGGGAAGTTGTTTACAAGGTCGAAACCGATTGTACGAGCAGCAACCTGCAAAGCCATAGGAAGCAATGAAGGCCACTTGTCGCCTGAACCGTAAGCGGCAGGTGAATTCTGATCAGCCGCTGTCATACCAGGCTGCTGAGCCAAGGTAGGATTACCAACACCGTTGGTGTTGTACAAAGTTTGGAACGGGAAGCTACCGCCACCAGTCCATGAGGCATTCTCCTCGTTAAGGGCCATAACGTGGTTGTGAGCATATAAGCACATCCACTCAAGCCTGTCTTGATTTTCCTCATTTACGCGGTTCTTGGTGATCTGCTTGATAGCAGGGGTCCAAGACTCAACGATCTGAGCGATGTTTTGTTTATTTACGTTCATTTTATTAGTCTGTTATTTTTAATTTTTAGACTTTTCATTTTTATTTATTTAAGGCAATATTGCCTTTTTTGCGAAAAGTCTCACGGAATTAGTTATACGCGCTTGCCATTTCCACGACAGCGTTAATCAGGTTGACGCTGTAAGGCAGATTGGCGTTATTGGCCGCTGCGCTTTCATTGATTTTAGGAAGGTTTTCGGTGAAGGCCTTGTTACGTTTATTCATTTCAGCCTTTGTCTCAAGTCCCGAATTCTCCCAGAACATGTTAACGTCCCTCTGTGATTCAAAAACAAGATACTCAGCGGTATTCGCCAACGATTCTTTCACCATCTGAGGTGCCTCGTTGTACAATGCCTTGTACTTGGCGGGGGCGTACTTAAGCCATACCGGCTCTGTCGCGTTATAGTCGATTCCGTTCTTCCACATCTCGTTAATCATTTTCGGAGCGTAGATTCCGCGGTCTTGCAGATAAGCAGTAACCTTTGTTTTCTGTTCCTCGTTCAATGCCGCAAATTGCGCGAAATTACTCTCGTTAAGAGATCTGGAAATGGGATATTGGGCGTAAAGAAGAGATTCGCACTTGGCGCCATCGCATTCGTCCTTTTTCTTAGAATCGCTCGCTCCCTTCTTGATTCCGTCAATAATATCGTCTAATTTCTTTATTACTTCTTTCTGTTCTTTGGTCTGTTTTTCGTCATCGAGAAGCGCATCCTTCGGATCGGCTTCCTTGGACCTTTTGTCACATTCTTCTGCGGAATCGTCTTCCTTGTCGTCAGAAGAATTTTCTTCAGTTTCGTCTTCAGACTCCTCGCCGTTTTCGTCCTTATCGTCGGATTTTTCGCTGTCGGAATCTGAATCAGATGCGTATTCGGGAGAAATGCTCAAAATCTCTACACCGTCGTCATCTTTCTTATCATCCTTTTCATCTCCTTTTTCTTCGGCGTCCTTTTTTTCGTCCTTCTCATCGGTATTGTCGTTCATGTCTCCGAAGATATCGGCGAAATCGTCAGCCTCGTTAAGGGTGTACTTCTTTTTCATGATATTTCTTATTGTATTGTTTTCTTTTATTATATCCAATGCTTCCTTACGTAAAGTGACTTCAGAATTAATATCTGAAATAGCTATGTTTTCTTTGGCAAGTCCGTAATTCACGGCTTCGTTCAAAGACTCGATGGTATTCGACTTATGAAGGAATCCCATAACATCTTTACTGTATGAGCCGGCAGACTCATTAACCCTATGCAGTACCGCGCCCGCGAATCCGGGTTTGCACACAAGGTCATATGTATAAATCTGCTGTATGGAAACCGTGTTATCGGAATTTACGGTACCTGCGGCTCTGGAACTTATATGAAGCGGAATACCTTGATCAACGATAGATTGCGCAAGCTTGCCGTTCGGCGTATTCAAGAGTTCGATTTTTCCCATCACAACATTCTTGGCTTGATCATACCAAATGTCTATTATACGGTGGGACGCCTCTTTAAGCTTTACTTCAAACCTGTCTTCCGGGTGATCCAACTCACCGAGAAGGGGTTCGCCTTTCCTGATATCGTCACGAAGATACTGAAGATGCTTCAGATATTCTTCTTTCGTATAGATACGTGAATTGCGGTTAAGCTTGTCCAATTCGGCGAAAACGCCTTCAAGTATATACCTGCCGGACCCTGCACTTTCATTAAGTTTGTGCAAAGCCTTCTTGCCGGTAATACATATCATTTTACTCTTAGCCATGCTTAACAATTATTTTAATTATTTATTTCTAAAAAGATATTTCATTTTATTTATCTACTTAATTATGTGCATAAAAACGAAAAAAGGCGGAAAGAACGAGTCTTCCCGCCAAAAATAAAATTAATTATATGAATAAGAATCAAAATCGTTCAGGATGCCTGTTCCTATAAAATACGTGTGTTATATCTTCCCACGCATTTTTACTGTTCTTTTTCAGCATATATTGGTTAGTATTCGGCGAATCAAGCGGACCATATTTCTGTATGTACGGGCCGACCTTGATATAGTCGAATACGCTCCAAGGGAAATCAGTATCGATTTCCCTTGATCCGGAATACCATGCAATCTTAAGATCGGGATAGTTGCCCTTTACGTATTTTCCCAACCTGTATACGGTTTGCTTGTCAGCGTCGCCTCCCATAAAGCAGACGCATGTTATACCGCCGATATAGGCGGAAATATAACTGTCCAACACTTTTTCCGTAAGTTCGTCACCTGTATCTTCCCAAAGGTATTTGCTGTGACAATCAGGGCAATGATTAGGACATCCGGTAATACTTACGGCCAGGCTAATTTCGTCAGGAACCTCCTGGAACACTATACTCATCGAAATATACCTAAGCATTTTTCTTTTTTCTTTTTTCTGCGTTTAATTTATAGCCATTCTGAAACCATGTATAAGAATTCAGCCAACCATTTTTTAAAGCTGTGCTATATGCACTGTTATAATTATTTCGTAATTCTGTTCGTGTATTGCATTTTAATGCGACTTCTCTGCACTTTTCTTCGGTCCAATATCCGTTTTTCTTAACCGGCTTATAATTTAGCCATGTATAAGTATCTAGCCAGTTATTAGTATAGGCTATGTAATATACTCTTGAAAATTTTTTACCAAATTCCGCTCTGTTTTTACATTGCAGCGCGGCTTCTTTACAGGTTTCTTCCGTCCAGTATCCGTTTTCTTTCATCATTCTTTTTAACCAGGTATACTCGGATATCCATCCCTTTTCACAAGCCGTTATATAAGGTACCTTATTTTCTAAATTACGAAATTCATAAAGTGTTTTGCATTGTTTGGCAAGAGATAAACAATATTCATATGTATACTTGGCTTTGCATTTTCCTATTCTTCCCAATCCACCGGCTTTAATCCTGTTAAGGATATTCCAACCGTTTTTACGGTATACTTCAATCCATTCTCCTTCTTTTATTACTGATTCATCTAATGTTAGATCCGTTTCCAGTATTTTCATTTCAGGAACGGGAATATCATGCTTTTTTGCGAATCTGGCGACAGTATCGTTTTCTATATAGATATGTTCCCAATCTCGTTCCTTTACCCGTCTGGATAAGGTTCTTCCAACATATGCCGATTTTTTATCTGAAAATTCATATACATATATTGTATCGATTTTACCATTATAGAGATCGATACGCTGATCGCGCAACCATGTAAAATCTTTTATAAAACCGTAATCGACAGATGCTGTATAGCATTCTGGTGATTTTTCACGGAAATCTTTCTTAGTTGTATACCGTTTGGCTATATTATAACATCTGTCATAATCTTTCCAATATCCATGCGGTCGACGGATAGTTTTCTTCAACCATGTATAATCTTGAATCCATCCCTGCTTTCTTGCTTTAGCACAAGCACTTGAATACTTAGTAGAAAATTCCTTTAATGTCATACATTCTTTTGCGGCAGTATAACAAGTGTTCTCTGTCCATTTTATTCTGGAAAGAGGCAAATCATCCTTATTCATCAGTATAAAAAATTTAGTTTAGCTTCATTATATTTATCTAAACTAAATATTTAAATGATAAATAAAATGAAAAATTTGTTTAGCTTCAAAAATCATCAGATTTTTCAAAAAGGAGGATTCCGCCAGGAAATCCTCCTTTTTTATTTTTAAATATTTTCTTTCAATTTACCATAATATCGTAATGCCGCTTCTTTTTGCCTTGCTTCACTGAAGCTATTGATTTTCTTGAGGTATCCAATAATACGGGTGATCCATGTGATATTTTTCGAATGGCAGTGCGGGCATTCTTTTAAATATCTTTTATCAATATGTCCGCAATCTTCACATACAGTATTTGGAATGTTAAAGGTAAAATAGTTGCAACCTTCTTTCGCCGCTACTTTCAACAACTGCCTATATTGCGCCTTTGAAAGATGCTCTTCGAGATTGCAATGCAAAGCGGATCCGCCGGTAAGGTGCTCGATATAGTTCTTTCCGTGAAGCCTGAACTTGTCCAGTACATTGGTATCGGTATCCTCCACAATATAGAAATAACTGTTGTAGCAGTCACGCGGAACGAAGTAACCGTCTTCACGATCCCATTTTGCGTGCTTTACACCGACGTTTTCTGCGGGAATCATTTCGCAATTGAACATCAGGCCTTCCTCCTTGGAATAATACTTCTTATTATATGTCTCTATGAGGCCGAGCACATTCTGGACGAATTCACGGTATTTCTCGTTATCATTGATTTCAATGCCGAGGAATTCCGCGGCCTCCACCAGACCATTAACACCGATTGTCAGGTATTGCCTCTTCAGGTTGATATAACCCGCGTCGAACAGCGGCAGCATGCCTTTGTCCTGCAATTCCTTCAGATTCTCGTTATAACAGATCTGCACCTTATGACAGGTGTCCACGACGTCTTCGAGAAAGTCGAGGTAATTGTCGAAATTCTTCTTACCGTACTGTATGCACCTGTTAAGATTAATCGTCAACACGCTCTTAGATCCGGTCGAAACACCGCCAGCACCGAGCGTATAGCTGAATCCATTGTCCTGCACTTGGTTTCTCAAGCGACAACATGAACTTAATGAATCAGCATTATCACTTACATATGTAAAGAATGAATGTCCTTCCGCATACATCTCCGCCGTGAAATCTGCGTATTCCTTATCTTTTATGTCGCCGTTTTCAGAAAGCAGCGCCATAGTCTCAACGGGAAATGTGAGTACACTCTTCGTACGTTCGGCATTGAACCATTTCATGAAACGCTTCTGGAGCCAACTCAGCGAGTCCCAGTCAGGCTTGGAACCGTCAGGGAAGTAGAAATTGCCGAACAATGACTCAAAATAGTAGCGATCATAGTACGCGATATTCCAGAAAACAGACTGGAAATTCCTGGCGCCGGTAGGCTGGTTGATCGAGTAGCAGATCTGTTCGAAGCAATCAGTAATCACTTTATCTATACTGCGTTGTTTTTTTGAAAGGTCTACGATTTTATCCGCGTGCTTGTAATAGTCCTGACCGTATTCGAGGCCTATGAAATAATTCATGTACATCAGGAATTCCGGAGTGGCGCATGCGCCTGACAGCATCGATGACACCATGAACACCATATTGATGAATCCGCCGCAGAAAGACCTGAGGTTCGTCGGCGCAGTCGAATTACCTCCGATTGACTTAGTGCCGTTGTTAAGCCAAGGATACATCGTTATGGACGCGCAATAGTTGGCCAGCGAGGTTTCATCGTTCTTGTATATAAAATGATTGTTAAGCAAGTCAAGGTATTTGTCCGCAAGTTCCTTGCCGTATTTCTTCTTGATCCTGTCCGTGAGGATCCTCCTGTTGATTCTGATAAACATCTCTTTCGGCAGTTCGCCTATCAGTGTCGCGACGTTTTTCTTCTCCACATTGGCGTTGGCGTCGTATTTGGAACCAGTGGCGGCGTTGGAGGCATTACAGTATTCGGTAAGGAATTCCACCCTTTTCGCTATATCCCTGTCGGCCTCGTGCCTTTGCCTGTACAGTATATAGTTTTTCGCGACATCGTAGAAACCCTCTTTCATCAATATCGTCTCCACCTGATTCTGTATGTCTTCCACATTGATGCCGTCATACGTCGAAATGCTGCTTTCTATAGCGTTGAGTTCTTCTTCCGGTATATCCTTATGTGACGCATTAAAGGCGCTTTGAACCGATTTCTTGATTTTCGACGGAGCGTACGGTTCCCTCGCTCCGTTTCTCTTTGTGACATTTTTCCCTATGCCATTCATAAATAAACGCAGATTATTTTAAGAATCGAATTGTTATAAATTATATCCCCTTTCTTTGAAAGAGGCATTGAAAAAGGGGATAAAAATCTCTCTACGGCAATGCCATTACCGTATTAAAAAGTTAAGCGAGAAATCCGCATTTTAAGCAGGTTTCTCGCTAAGTATCAATTAGTTGGAATTTTGAGACCCGAACATTTCCCGATACATTTTATTTTGCCAGCCTTATTCTGCGACGCGGCATCGCCGGTTCAGAATCCTCAGGCCCGAACATATCTGTCGCTTCTTCCGGTGTATTCAACGGGGCGTCATTGACGATTGCTTCGTCATCGCCCGTACCGGGATCATATGTGGTATCGTCGGAAACGTTCATTTTGTCAGGATTCGGCAAATCCTCCATGTCATGGATGATATCCAGCATAGGCTTACCGTCCTGTTTATTGTTATGGTTATAGTATTCGAATTTGGTGGCGCCTTCTGAATTAAGGAACTTCCACAGGTTCACCAAAGCGATATCAAGCAAGGACTTGAATACGCCGTATTCCTCCTGCAAGTTTTCCCACGGCACTTTTTCGTCATAGTTGAAATCCTTAAGCACGTCGATGGCGAACTTACGATCCTCTATATATTGCAAAAGCTCGTATTGAATAAAGCCGTGCAGCCTTTCCAGCTCATTCTCCTGCATATCTTCGCGGGTGATAAGGTTCTTGTCTATAGCGGACTGCACCTTCGCCGTAATGTCATTTAAAAACGTATCTTTATTAAATTTTGCCATAATATACCTTAATCTCCCTTAATTTTAAAAAACATGTTTTCTCGCTTCGCTGCATACGTAGGAACCGGCGGCGTCATAGAACCATTCCTTGAAACTCGCGACCGGAATATTGCTTCCCGTTTTCTTCCCCGTTTTTTTGTCTACCGGGTTCACTTTGGCGTTTATCTCCTCCATGAATTTCGAAACGGCCTCTTTGTCGCTGGAATTGAAAATAGAGCCTGCCGCGAATTTATCGCGTAACATACCTATTATCTTTTTCTTGAATGCGTTCATCACCCTGTCTTCTGATGAGCTTTCATTTAACGGACGTTCACCGTTTTTGATAAACTCCTCACCGGCTTTATTTAAACCTGTTTTGGGCGACCACATTTCTGTAACAAGGTTACGCACGGCTTTCTTTTCGTTTTCCGTCAAAACCGAAAAATCGGAAATATTATATTCCCTTTTAATCGCGTTCACAAGATCTACGCGCTGGCTTTCGTATACCTCTAAATCACGAGCCTTGGCGTCACGCCTGCTCTTATTATATGCATTATTGTAAGAATTCATTACAGTATAAATTTCTTTCTTTTTTTATTTATCTTTGGAAAAAAGAATCAGTTGAACCGGAAATTCGAGACAGGCACCTCGCGCATCAAACCGTTATCCGCGACAAACCTGTCATACTTCTGCTCCGCGAACCTGTTCCTGTCTTTTATGATTGTGATCTCATCGTCTTTCATGATAGGCTTCAGCGCCCTGATGATGACGTATCCCTTTCCGGACTCGGGTTCGTACACGAAATCGTACGACGCGTTCGGCGCGGCCTCATTCACACGGTAATACGAGGCATACCCGAAAGGTATGGCGTACAGTCCGTTCTTGCCGTCCACCTCGAACGTCAAATCGCGTATAGGCCTGCTGTAGGTGTCCTCCACATGGATAACGCGTATCGGGGCTTCTTCCACTATGTCGTTAGCGGAATATCTCTTGCCCGCGAAAATGCGGCCGTCCCTGAACACGATTTTGTTCGTGGAATTGCTGCACCATGGCAATACTTTCTTGATGGCGACACGTCCGGGCATCGAAGGAGAAACGGGTTCCGTCCCTGACTCATCGTCATATGTGTCGAATCCCCTGCTCAGCCATTCATTAAGCGGCTTTTCACGCAGCATTCCGCAGCATTCCGCCAGCAGCCTGAACTTATTTTCTATTTTATCGCGCTCTTCCTCGTTACCGGTTTTTCCGATAAAAGATTCAGCGAGCATGGACGCCTTCAGGAAATCCCTTCTGTCGCACTTTCCGTCCTCATACAGGGACTTTTCGACGACGGCAAAGGATTCCAGCACCTTTTCGAGAGAAACGCCGGTGTCGCGACTATCCGCGACACCGGCGTCATATAATTGTTCAACAAACATTTCAGATTACTTAATTTTGTTCACGCCTATTCCGATCGCGTTCGATATGACATTGTTGTCGTTAAACTTGACCGCAACGGCGCACTCGTACAACGAGCATCCTATTATCGAATGAAGATTGCCCGGATTCTTCACGATATAATCCATATCGGAGAAATTCCTGGTAAATTCGACATTTGAATTGGATTTCGCGTATTCCATAAGAGCTTCCTTCGTATTACGACTCTTCAATGTAGCTACTACCTTATTGGCAAGTGATTTCTTTACGGCATTGTCGTTCGCCATGCTCCACATGCATTCGGAAAGTACGTAGTATTGTGACGCGTCCTTATCGGAGGTAACCTTACGGTTGATACCGGTATTGAACGCGGCGGATTCGATAATCTTGTCGTTTACAGAATATGAAACATTGAACTTGATGGATTCCTTGATACCGTCGTTAAGGCTTTCTTCTTTCTTTATTTCGCCAAGGTATACGTCCATCTTCTCAAAAGAATTCAATAAGATTTTAGCAACCTGTGCATAATTGAGGTTTTCCCATGGGAACGAACAGCTCTTCTTGTTATAGATATTCGTTATTACTGCAGTCGGCTCGTATTCACCAGGTTTCCACAGCGGAGACAGTCCGAATTCTATTTCAAACTTGACATGCTGCTGATTGCCTTCTGTATCGCTGTACAGCAGTTTACCGCATGTTACAGTAATTTTGTTTCCGTTTGCTTCTGCTTTCGAGCCGTCATACTCGTTTTCTTGACCGCTTGGATCTTGCTTTACGTTCGGCTTTATGTTCTTATTCTCCAAATCCTTCTTGATTTGCGCAGGATCATTATGACCTATTATTTTATTATCCTCATTTATGCTTTCTTCAGCAGAAGAATTTTGAGGCGTTTTAGCAGAAGTATTTTGAGATGCTATGTTCCATTCTCTTGTTCTGCTACCAGACTGTTCTTGATTATTACCAGATTGACCGCCTCCGTTATTCGGGTTATTTTGATTTTGCTGCGGCTTAGCGTTTTTATCATAATCCAAATTGACATTTTCACTGAGACTTACAAGCAAATTAGTTAAGTAAGTTTTTATAGATTTGGCATCTCTGTCTTTACCACTACCCGCCTTAAACAACTCTTCAAGGAATTTCTTGAACTCTTCACTGCTGCCGGGCATATCAATCGCAAGTCTTATACTTTCCGGTTTGGCATTGCGTATATTCGCATTTTCCGTATTGGTATCGATACTATCCGATTTCTTAATAGCTGCGCCAATCGCTTTAAGCTGTTCAGCTACTTTATCAGCCTTTTCATTAACATTGATTTTACCAAGTATCTTGAAATTATTTTTGGCAGAATTAAGCTGAACTATAATACCATTCAATGTAGGATTTTCATCTTTATTGGACGGATCCTCCATCGTAGGAATCATACGTACCAATGCTCCATTGAAATCGGGATAAACCCAGTAATTCATCAGGAAAGGATTTACGTCTGTAGCTCCGTTATCCGTCTTATTAGGCTGCTGACGGTAAAGGTCTATAATTTCATCCGTCAAATCCGTGATATTGGTATAGACATCGTCCTGCTCACCTATGTCACGAGTCTGTGTCTGTGACATATTGCCGGTAGTCTTCTCGTCATTCTTAATGGCATCACTGAATTCCGTATTTTCCTGCTTTTCGAACTTGGCGCCGTATTTTTCGGCCATGTAGTCGATTATCGCCTGACCTTCGACATCTTTGCCAATACGCAAGACCATGATTTTCGATATGGTGCTTTGCCTTCCCTTTTCGTCGTTTTTCTCCTTGTCCTCACCTTCCACATTCAGTGTACCTTTAAGGTGCATCTCCTGCTTGTCGCCTCTTCTTTCAATAAAGCCTTCATACTGCACCTTCAGGTTATCCTGCTCGACGCTGAACGTTATCTTGGTATTCGTGTCGAGGTTCTTGATGTCTCCGGTAAACGTGACAGGCTTATGGTTTTCGTCGATAAGCTCAGTACCCATCGTATTCTCTTTCCTCTTGTCTTCGGGAACCTCGGTGAAATCCTCCGCGTTAGCCTTGTACATATTAGTGTTTTCGTCGAAACGCAGCTTATCCTTTATGTTCTTGTCATTGGAGACATACTCTATAATATAGGTGAATTTGTCTCCTTCTACCTTCGTTATCTTGTACACCAATGCGGTGACGCCGCTGATTCCGTAATTATTGGAAAGTTCAGTAGTAAACGTTTCAAGTCCCTTGTCTATTACGACAATATCTTTGTCTACATAAGACTCAAGATCAAATCTCAAATCCTTCTTGAGTACCTCATTCATATTGGTAATCATATGAGGATCCAACGCCATGAACTTGTTGTATTCAAGTTCTCTCGAAGGTACCGCACCGTATGCTTTCCTGTCGAACTTGTTGGAATCTGTCTCTATTTCGTAATTGCCTTCAGGTGTTATGGTAAAGTTACCCTTGTACAAAGCCAATATCTTGATTTCGATTGTTTTTGTGACCTTGTCATATTCCTTGGTAATCTTGCATACCGCTTTGTTTCCGATATTGCCGTTTTGGGCGGTCTGTGAAAGCAAGAAATACTGTCCTTTCTTAGGCATTACATCCAATACATAATCAGCATCGCCTGCGATACCGGTCTTGAATATCGGAAGTACGCTTTCTGTAATGAAATCGATATATTGGGCGTATGAACCGTCATTTATGATTTCCATCATGACATACGGGAACAAATGTTCATATTGATCCTTCTGCTGCTCCCACATAGCATTAAGCTTCTCTTTAGACGCGACAAGCAGGTTCTCATGCTTTTCATCATCGGCTTTCGTATATTTCTCGAAATTCTTGATGATACCGTTACCGATATTAAGGTAGTGTCCGAGCATCTTGTCATACGCTGTCTTCACTCTCGAATACTGCTTCACCACGGAACCGCCGTCAGGATTCGAATAAGCCTTGACGACTTTACCGAGTTTGTCGATTGAAGACTCATCTACATCAGAAAGACCCTTGATGTCGATACCCATTTTCTTCGACACGTCTTCGAAACTGATATATTTCTCAAAGAAGTTATTCAAAATAGCGTAACAGATTTCACGCGTAGACTGTCTTGTCACTTGTACGGTTTTCGCCTCTTTCGGATCAGCCTTGCCGTTCTTTATCTTATTAACGATAAAAGCACCGCCACGGATAACCATAGGGGCAAGCGCGGCAAGTGTCATGATACTTTCATTAACTTGACCGCCGTTTTCATTTTCATTCAACCTGTCTGACGCGAAAGCCTCGGTAAAGCTTTGATACACTTTGCCGTTATATGATTCTGTAGTAGCGTCTTTACCCGCTGCATCAGCGGCAATCTTTATCTTGTTGAAAGTAGTTTGCGCCATTGTAAGGTCATTACGAAGCTCTTCCTTATATATGTCGCAGAAAGGATACAAACCTATGACGCCGTCTTTGAACTTGCGTCCGGATTTCGTATTGTCCATCACTCCAGTCTTACCGTTATTATTACGCCAAGAGCCTGAAAAAATACGAGTAAGGTGATCATTAATTCTCGAACCGACACCCGGCAAAACAGCACGCATGTCAAGACCTTTCTTTTCCAGTGTAAAATCTTTCTGCATCCTTGCCAAGGTACGCACAGATTTATTGAATCTCAATTTAATGGATTTGGTGCATTTCCTCAATAACGCGATAAGAGCAGCAAGCAATCCTGCTGCACCGGCTACTATGGCTATCTGCTTCCACGGAATAGCGGCCAAACCTCTGGAAGGATCTCCTTTCGGTTCCGGAGCGGGTTGCACTTTCGGCTTTGGAATAACACGCTTCGGAGTCGGGGCCACCGGTGCTTCCGGTTTGGGAATATCTACCGGCGCTGTTTTCGGTTCTATCATTTTTGCGCTATCCGCGTTAAGGGCATCGGGATTGATTCCGTTTTCATGTCCGATACGTTCCCTGCCGTTGAGATCTCCTAAATCCGCGTTTCCAGCGCCGTTGCCACCGGCTTCAAATAATTTCTTTTCCGACATATTTAATAAAATTTATTTTCCAATTTAAATTATTTATCTGATTGAATCCAAACCTTTATAAATAATTAAATAGGACAATTTTAATATCTGCTAAATGGGAACTGAGGGCATAACTGTAATAATAACCGCATACAACACTGAAAAATACATTGAAGAAACATTGGATAGTGTGGCGAATCAAACATGGTTCAAATCACACAATGAATGGGAAATTCTGCTGGGCATAGATCATTGTGAGCATACCCTGGCTAAAGTAAAAGAAATATTTCACAAATATAAAAACCTTCGGGTTTTCTATATGTGTGAAAATGTGGGAACATACATTGTATCGAACACATTAATTAGTAAAGCCAAATATGTAAGAATTTTACGGTTTGATTCAGATGATATTATGAAAAAAGATATGGTGGAAACAATGATGACCGCCATGAACACAGTGAAAAACTGCAAGCTTGTGCAATGTTACTATGAAAAATATCCAAGCAGAGAAGGTAAATGCAATACCGGAAAAGCGCACGGGGTGTTTCTATGCAAAAAGTCGATATTTGTCAGTTATGGCGGATTTATGCCATGGAAATGTGCGGCCGATACAGAATTCCTTACACGGGTAGGCAATATAGAAAGCAAGGACTTTGCGACAATTCCTTTGGTGATGTTTTATTATCGTATTCATGAAGAATCGCTTACACAGAAAAAAGACACTGATATGAAATCAGAACTTCGCAAGCAATACAAGACATATATAGAAGAAATGTCGCAAAGTCATCCTATAATAGAAATGATAACGGCGGATGCAGACGAAGTACAGATGGAAACGCAGCAAAATGAAGTGCAGGAGAAAATGCAGCAAAATGACAGCAGCAGGAATATAGTTTCAATAAAAGAAGAAACGCCTAAAGAAAAAATATCGGAAAATGTACAGGATACACCGAATATTCAAATTGTTCAAAAGGCAGAAATACCGAAAAAGGTAAACTATGTAAAATCTGTTATATCAGAGCAAGACAAAAGAGTAAAAAAATCGTCACGGGTAAAACTTAGGCTCAAGACCAAAAGCTATATCGGCGTATAAAAATACAAAGCCTTGAATTTTAACAATAAATAATAAAATTCAAGGCTTTGTTATATATGAATAAACCTATTTTCGCTTTTGATTTTTCTTGCAGCAAACCCGC
>JAEEGL015410865.1_pt1 | contig 23198 bp, 13 predicted proteins | sample 9134231 | NCBI WGS metagenome assembly JAEEGL01 (sample SAMN16246548, study PRJNA631951) | gut metagenome | biome: gut microbiome; feature: rumen; material: fiber-attached | host: Bos | place: Iran: Karaj | collected 2018-10
AATACCCTGCCGGACTTCGAAGCGGTGCAGGCCCTGCGGGTCGGCAGCGCCGTGAAGGTGACCGGCAAGGTGGTTCCCAGCTACAAGGATCCCGAAACCCCGGAAATCCAGGCCAGCGCCATTTCCCTTGAAGGCGACTGCCCTGAGGATTATCCTCTGCAGCCCAAGCGGCATACGGTGGAATACCTGCGGGAGATCGCCTACCTCCGTCCGCGGACCAGGCTCTTCCAGGCCGTGTTCCGTGTGCGGAGCGTGGCGGCTATGGCCATCCACACCTATTTCCAGGACCGCGGGTATGTGTATGTCCATACGCCCCTGATCACCGGCAATGATGCCGAAGGCGCCGGCAACACCTTTACGGTAACCACCCTGCCCCAGGGCTCCACAGCCGATCCCTCCGAGGATTTCTTCGGCAAACCCACCAGCCTGGCTGTCACCGGCCAGCTGGAAGGGGAAACATTCGCCATGGCCTTCTCAAAGATTTACACTTTCGGGCCTACTTTCCGGGCGGAAAACAGCAACACCAAAACCCACGCGGCCGAATTCTGGATGATCGAGCCGGAGATCGCTTTCTGCGACCTGGATCAGCTGATGGACCTGGAAGAGGATTTCCTCAAAGCCATCGTGAAGACCGTACTGGAAAAATGCCCGGATGAGCTGAAATTCCTGGACCAGTTCACCGGCGGCGGACTGCTTGACAAACTGAACGCCCTGCTGACAAGCACATGCGCCCGGGTCACCCACGACGAGGCCATCTCGATCCTGCGCAAGGCCATGGAAAACGGAACTGAGTTCAAGTTTGAACCGAAATTCGGTGAAGATACCGCCAAGGAACATGAGAAATACCTGACCGAAGAGTATTTCCACAGTCCGGTGTTTGTCTATGACTGGCCGAAGGATATCAAAGCCTTCTATATGTACCAGAATGATGACGGCAAAACCGTCGCCGCGGTGGACCTGCTGGTGCCCGGCGCAGGCGAACTGATGGGCGGCAGCCAGAGGGAAGACCGATACGAAAAGCTGGTACAGCGGATGGACGAGCTGGGCATCAGCAAGGAAGAGATGTACTGGTACGTCAACCTCCGGAAGTTCGGCGGCTGCACGCACGCCGGATTTGGTATGGGCTTTGAGCGTCTCCTGATCTATCTTACCGGTGTGGATAACATCCGCGACGTGATCCCGTATTTCCGTACGCCCATGAACTGCGATTTCTGATCGTTGTTTACAAAAATTGCTAAATCTTGACAAATATCCGTACAACCTGTAATATACTAATGTTCGGTTGTGCGGATTTTTTTTCGCCGCTGTTGTCGATAGAGTATCCCCCAAATGTACCACCGTGGACTTTGTCCGCGATCTAGTGTATCGGGCGCCGTAAGGCGAACCGCATAAGATGATTCCGCCGCAGAACGGTTTATTTGGTCTTGCCGTATATCTGCGCGGAAAAGATGTTACGATACCGGGAGCCCCTCGGTCGAGGCAGCGTACAGCCGTGCGAAGCATTTGTTTTCGTACGGTTTTTTGTGCGCCGACACTTAAGTTTGATAATAAGAGTATTTAATGAAAGGGAGGGGACATATGGATCCGATCATCGCCGCGGTGATCGCCGCGGTTCTCGGCTGCCTGCTGGGCGGCCTGACGGGGTACACATACCGGAAGAATTACACCGAAAAGAAGATCGACCGGACGGAAGAATACGCCAAACGGCTGTATGACGATGCCGTCCGCAAAGCAGAAGATTATAAGAAAGAAAAAGTCCTGGAAGCCAAGGAGGAAATCCTGAAAGCCAAGGCCGACAACGACCGGGAACGGGCTGAAAACGAACGGGAGATGCGGGAACGCCGCAATGAAATCCAGAAGAATGAACGCCGCCTGATCCAGCGGGAAGAAACCCTGGAGAAAAAGGCCAACAACCTGGAGACCCGGGAAGAAGCCATGAACAGCAAGATGGCTGACCTGGCCAGGAAAGAAACCGAACTGGACGAACTGAAGGCCAAGCAGCTGACTGAGCTGGAACGGGTAGCCGGCCTGGACCGGGAACAGGCCAAACAGCTGGTCATCGAGCGGGTCCAGAAGGAAGCGTTCCATGACGCCGCCGCCCAGGTCCGCGAAATTGAAACCCAGGCAAAGGAAGAGGGCGAAAAGAAAGCCCGGAACATAATTGCCCTGGCTATCCAGAAATGCGCCGCCGATCATGTGGCTGAAAGCACGGTCAGCGTCATCAGCCTGCCCAACGATGATATGAAGGGCCGGATCATCGGCCGTGAGGGACGGAACATCCGTGCGCTGGAAACAGCCACGGGCGTGGACCTCATCATTGACGATACCCCCGAAGCAGTGATTGTCTCCGCCTTCGATCCGGTACGCAGGGAAGTGGCGCGGGTCGCGGTGGAAAAATTGATCATGGACGGCCGGATCCATCCGGCCCGCATCGAGGAAATGGTCGAGAAAGCCCGGAAGGAAGTGGAAAACCAGATCCGGGAAGCAGGCGAGAACGCCGTCTTCGAAACCAACCAGCACGGCATCCATCACGAACTGGTCAAACTGCTGGGCCGGCTGAAATACCGTACCAGTTACGGCCAGAACGTCCTGAAGCACTCTATCGAAGTCAGCCACCTGGCAGGACTGATGGCAGCGGAACTGGGCGCCGACGTCCAGCTCGCCAAGCGTGCCGGCCTGCTGCATGACATCGGCAAAGCCGTGGACCACGAGAGTGAAGGAACCCATGTGACGCTGGGCGCCGATCTGGCCCGCAAGTATCACGAGAACGCGGACGTGGTGCATTGCATCATGGCCCACCACAACGATGTGGAGCCCCAGACCGTGGAAGCCGTACTGGTACAGGCTGCGGACGCTATTTCCGCCGCCCGTCCCGGTGCCCGCCGCGAGAGCCTGGAGAATTATATCAAACGTCTGGAAAAGCTCGAGGAGATTGCCAACAGCTTCGACGGTGTGGATAAGTGCTATGCCATCCAGAGCGGCCGCGAAGTACGCATCATGGTGAAACCTGATGACGTAACGGATGACGGTATCAAGGTACTGGCAAAGGAAATCGCCAAGCGGATCGAAGAGCAGATGGAATACCCCGGACAGATCCGGGTGAACGTCATCCGCGAAACAAGAAGCACCGAATACGCAAAATAACTGCAGCGTAAAAAACGGGAACACGCATCACGCATGTTCCCGTTTTTCTTTTACCCCCGCCGATGCAGGCAGAACCAGCCCTCAGTCAAGCATGTTCTGGAAGGGGGAGACCGCAGCGGGCCAGAGCAGGATACCCGCCGCTTCCGCCCGGATGCCCGGTTCCGGATGCATCTTCACCCGGCGGTAGGGATAAAGTGTGGAAAACCGTTCCCGGCCGGCCGTATTCCCTCCGGAGTCCTGCGGTTTTCCATGCGCCGGGTTGTTTGTTGTTACAGTCTTTCCCGGCCTGGCGGTTGCTTTGGGTTTCTTTCCTTCCGTCGGACGGGCCGGCTCTTTCGTGTTCGCAGGCGCTGCCGTCTGTACGGGTTTTTCAGGCCGTACCGGCTCTTCCGGTTTTGTCTGCGCCGGTGTTCCCGGTTTAGCCGGTTCTTCCGGATTCTTCTGGCTTCCCGTCTGTTCCTGGACAGCCGTCCCGGACGGATTATTCGGAGCGCCGGGTTTTTCCGACGGCTGCTGCAGCGGCGGAATCTGTTCTCCCGGGATGACCACTTCACCGCAGACCGGGCAGCAAAGATCTCCTGAATACCCGGGCACACCGACCTGCGGATCCTTATACCCCCTGGACTTCAGGTCTTTGGTAAAAACCGTTTTGTTGTAATGCTCGCAGGCGAAGCCCGAAACAGGCAGGACCAGCGCCAGCACCGCTGCCGCCAGGAAACAAATCATCCTTTTCATCTGTCTCACCCGGCCTTCTGTTTTATTATCCGCTGGAATGATTTTAACAGAAAACCGAAAGCCTTGACAATTCCCCCACATCTTGTAGCTGAACGTCCTGAGTTGTCATGATGATGGGGATGTGCTATACTTTCTTATGTATATTCATTTTGAGGCGAACGTAACACTGTCCAAAGGGAGTGAACCTGCAATGATGAAAAAAATCCTGTGCCTCCTCTCCGCGCTGTTTTTTTGTGCCGCCTTTCCGGCCGCTGCGGAAGAGTCCGCGTCTCAGCCCGTGACAGCGGAGGAACTGTTTTCCCTGCTGGAAAACATCCGGACCGATGCCCTGGCCTCCGCCCCGCTGAACGATCCGGCTGAAGAAAACGCACAGAGTGAAGACGGCACGCTCTTCCAGTATGAAATTGCCCGGATTTACGCTGATGGAACACAACTGACCGCGGAAACCCCGGTTAACGTCCTGGTTTTTGACAGCTGTGAAGGCCCCGTTTTCCGTGATACAGGTCTCGACTTCCTGACGGCAGACCTCCTGGCGGCTTTCCCGCTGGAAAACGGGACGCTTGCCGGCACCCGGGATGAAGCAGTCCTGTATCTGCGGGATACAGCGGACAACGGTTTCGTTTACGGCCGGATCCTGCGGGACGGACAGCGGATCACCGCAATTGAATATGGCGAAGTATTTCCCGAGGAGGAACACTTCCGCCGCACTTCAATTACCTACTCGCTGACCAGCGGACTGGTATCTTCCATCCGGATAGACGGTCTTTCTCCTGCTGCCGGCCAGCTGGACAGCTCCCGTGCGGAAGAAATAAAGGCGGAACTGGAAGAACTCGCCGGACAGGACGGATACCGGATGACGCCTGTAAGCCGGAACGGACAGGATTTGACCCCTTTCAGTGAAGATGACCTGCTCTTTGACGGTTTTTCCTACACATCACTCCAGCCCCTTGACCTGCCCGGTTCGCCTGAAAGCGAACTGATCGACAACGAAGACGGCACCTGGCTGCTGCGCTGTGACGGCGACGGATACGAAGCGGTATTCAGCTGCGATGCCCAGGGGGAAAACGCAGGCATCCTGAGCTTCACGATTCTTGATGAAGAGACAGAAGGCCCCCGGAACGTCCGGCTGGGCGATCTGTTCAGCGATGATTTCAGCCGTTTCCGCAGTGAAGAAAACGGAATGGCGGAAGATCTCACCGAACAGCTGTACGGTACCCCGGACACTGTGCCGCGGGGAACCGCCAACTACGATCCGGATGATATGAGCCTGCGCTATGTGACAGATACTTCCGCCGGCCTGCAGGTAGAGCTTCTCCTCAAATATGAAAACAATATCCTGACAGAAATCATTCTTCAGACAATCTGATCTGATTGTCCTGAACCGCGTATAGTGAATTATGAATTATATTGATCTTTCATGCCCGGTTGAGATTTTCCGCACGGCGCTGCCCACCGAGGAAACTCCCGCGGCTTCACTGACCCTGTTCAACCTGAGCGACCGGGTAATTTCATCGGCCGAGGTTCTGCTTCGCCTTCTGGACGAAGACAACCGGGAAACAGAGCGGCTGACCTTCCGCGGACGGGCACTGAACGGACGCCCCCATTCCACATTCCTGATGACAGTACCCTGCGCGCCGTCAGAAGATCTTCGTTCCCTGGAAGCAACAGTGGAAAAAGTATGGTACGCGGACAATGAAACCTGGCGCCGGGACCCGTCCAATGCTGTGGAATATATCCCCAACGCCCTGCCCATCAGTCCGGCCCTGACCAACCTGAAATTTGCCGCCGGCGAAACAGCTGTCGGCTATCCAAGCAAACAGGACGGTCTGTGGATCTGCGTATGCGGCCGGCCCAATCCGGAGGAAGAGGTGTTCTGTGCCCGCTGCGGCAGGGACAGGGATATGGTTTTTTCCCGCTTCAGTCCTGAAACGGTGGAAACACAGATCAGCATGAAAGAACGCCAGCTGGACCTAAACAGCCGGAATATGCGGGAAGACACAATCCGCCTGCAGCGGATCCGTGAAACGGAATACCTGCGGAAGAAAACCCGCCGCCGTACCCGCCTCAGAATCCTGGCTGCTGCTGTTACCGCAGTCGCCCTGACTGCCTGCGCGCTTTTCTACGGCTCTCCCTGGCTTCATCTCCAGGCAGCCCGCCGGGCGCTGAACACAGGAGATCCGGCCGGCGCGAAGGCAACGCTTGAGGCGCTGGGCAATTTCGGAAATGCCCGGGACCTGATTGCAGAATGCGACTGGAAACTGGCCCTGGATACAGCAGACAACGCCCATACAGCCGAAGAACTGGCCCAGGCTTCCGCAATGCTCCGGGCGATATCCGGCTACCCGGAAGCAGCTGACAAAGCCAACGAGGCCGATCTGCTCCGCGGCCGGCTGCTGCTGGGTAACGGCCAGTGGAAGGACGCCCTGGAAGCGCTGTCCCTGATTCCTGAAGACTATGCCGGACGCACAGAACTGGAACAGAGCTGCCGCATGGCCCAGGCCTCTGCGTTACAGCATGAAGGGCGTTATGATGAAGCGCGGGAAATCTGGCTGTCCCTGAGCGACAGGCCCGGTGCGAAAGAACAGGCCGCCATATGCGTCTATGAACCGGCAAAAACCCTGATGGCAGAAGGGGACTGGGACGGGGCCATCAGTATGCTGAGCGAGATTCCGGATTATCTCGACAGCCGGGACAAGACCCTGGAATGCCATTATCATAAGGCGGAAGAACTGCTGGATGCCGGAGATACACAAGGCGCCAGTGACGAATTCCTGCTGGCCGGCAACTGGTCAGATGCCCCGGAACGGTGCAAGTCCCTGACTTACAGCCAGGCGGAAGAACTGTATAACGCCGGGAAACTCCGGGACGCCCAGTCCCTCTATGCCTCCATCCCTGATTACCAGGATGCTAACCTGAAGGAACAGGCCTGCCGGTATCAGCTGGCCAGGAAAGCCGCAGGCGACCTGGAATACACACTGACGCTGGAACTGCTCGAAGGCATTCCGGACAATTATGAAAAAACCGGCTCACTGAGAGCAGAAGCATCCTACCGCAAGGCGAAAGACGCTATGCAGCAGGAAGACTGGGCCGCGGCGGCAGAATTGCTGAAAAACCTGGACCGGGAAGCACTTCGCCCGACATACCGCGATATTGAGGCAATTTATCTTCAGGCCTGTGAAAAAGCCGGCATTATTCCATATCCGGAAACCCCTGTGCCGGATCCTGAAAGCACCGAAACCCCGTCGGCCGGTCCGGTCCAGGCCACACCCGCCCCGGAAAAACCCGTTTCCACTCCCGACCCTTCCCTTAATCCATTCCTGGTCACTGAGGATGATGAGCCATGAGTGAAAAAAGGCAGCGAATTCCGGAACTGGACGGGCTGAGGGTCCTGATGATTTTTATAGTCAGCTGGTACCATATCTGGCAGCAGAGCTGGCTTCGTCCCATGATCGGAACCTACAGCCTTGATTATCTGGTAAGATCCGGCTATATCTGGGTAGACGGCACCGTGCTGCTCAGTTCCTTCCTGCTGTACCTGCCTTATGCAAAAGCAAAACGGAACAGCCTGCCGGTACCGGACACCCGGGCCTTTTACTACCGCCGGGCCAGGCGAATCCTGCCGGGTTTTTATTTCATTATTTTCGCTGTGTTTTTTTCCATTGCCCTTCCCTGCAGACTGTATGACAGCCCGCAGTTTATGGTCAAGGATCTGGCAACACACCTGACCTTTACATTCCCCTTCTTTCCGGACACTTATATGTTCACCCCCCTCGGCGCCGCCTGCTGGACGCTGGCTATCGAAGTGCAGGCCTATGCCCTGTTCCCGCTGATTGCCCGGGGCATGATGAAAAAGCCGTTCCTGACGGCCGGCTGTATGTGCGCAGTATGTTTCGGTTTCCGGGCCTGGTGCCTGTGGGCGCTGGCTGATTTCAGCATGGTTGTAAACCAGCTGATCAATTTCCTGGACGTGTATACCGCCGGAATCCTGGCTGCCATGCTTTTTGTCCGGTTGGCTGAAAAGCGGGATCAACCGCGTTCCGGAACGGGATGTTCCGTATGGCAGGTGCTTGCCACCCTCATCTTTGCGGGAACACTGTACGCCCTGCTGCAGCTGCTCTGTTTCCAGGCCGGTTCCAGCGGCTATGTGGAAATCCAGCGCCGTCAGATGATCTACCGGCCGCTTTATGCCCTGTGTTTCTCCGGCCTCATGCTTTCCGCGCCGTTTGCCCTGATGCCGCTTCGTAAACTGCTCGGAAATCCGGTGACAAAGTTCCTCAGCGGCATCAGTATGAATTATTACCTGATCCATCAGACGGTAATCGTACATATGAAACGTATGAAGTTCCCACCGTCGGTCAGCGACACACCTCATACGGCCGGTGAACAGCCCTGGCAGGACCGGTATACACTGCTCTCCTTCGGTATTTCCCTTCTGCTTGCGGTCCTGATCACCTACCTGGTGGAAAAACCTGCCGCCCGTCTTCTCGATGAATGGAGGGCCCGCAGGAAAACCAGCCGGCAGCCTGATTCCGGTGTGTCCCCGGAACCGGCAGCCGCGGAAACAGAACAGCGGCAGCCGTAACGCCGCCGCTGTAATAGCTGTTGCAGACCCTGCCCTGAAGCAATTATCTCTTCTTCGCCTTCGGCGTAACTCCGCGAATTGTTGCGCTGGGGACAGAAGCCTGTTTCATGAAAGCACTGGGACTGATGCCCACAATGTGCTTGAACTGTTTGGAGAAGTGATAGGGATCCTGCATTCCGACAGCCGCCCCTGCTTCACGTACAGAGCAGTTCTGGTCCCGGAGAAGTTCCTTGGCCCGTTCCATTTTGCAATGGAGCACATAGCTCAGAGGCGGCATGCCGACTTCCGCTACAAAACGTTTGCGGAATGTTTCCATCGGCATACGGGATATGGCAGCCATATCCGCCAAGGAGAAATTATCCCTGTACTGGTTGGCGCGAAGCGCATCCACCACTTTGGCAATCTCATGGGAGAGCATGGCATCGATTGCCACCGGCTGGCCCCAATGGGAAGCAATCATTCCGTACAGCAGGTGCTGAAGCTGATAAGTCGCGTCCGCGGTACCGCTGTGGCGGACAATTACCTGCACGATCTGTTCCGCGAGATAAAGCTGGCTGGGCAGCGCTCCCTGTTTGAGGGGCATATGGAGCAATGCTCCCATTTTCCGGACAACCATGGGACTGAGAGGCCCTTCCAGCGCGATCCACAGACAGCGGGTATCCTCTTCCGTGGTAATCTCGCAGCGCTTGTCGCCCCCGGGCAGGAAACACGTGGAACCGGCGGAAAGCGCCAGCTCATGATTGTCCCAGAAGAGGACGATATTCCCCTTTTCCACCGCGAGCCAGACCCACTGGTCATGGTGATTCAGAGGCCAGGTTCCTTTTTCCAGCACGAAAGACCCTGCCGCCTGGATCCACGCGCCGCTGGCCTGCGTCAGACTGCCCGGCTTGTGATATCCTTCCACCGCAAGGGCAGCCAGATGATCCGGGATTTCTTTCAGCAAATAGGAATTCATGGCGTATCCTCCTGAGAACTTGACCAGAATTGACAAATTCCGGGTTCAGTATACATCCGGCATCCGGGTTTGTCAATGCGCAAACGGTTGATTTTTATAACATTCCGACCGATTTTCCGCTCCACGCGTACCGTATTTTCCTGACATAAAGGAGCCTGAGCATGAACATGAAAATCATCACCCGTATTCAGGATTACCGGCAGAACCACGGCACAGCCTATACGTTCAGGCGCCTGGGCCAGAAGGCCGCCCAGCAGCTTCTGGGCACCTATGACTTCCGCAGGCGGAAAGAAGCCGCTGCAGATTCAGAACTGGAAGAACAGCGGAAAAACCAGCCGGACGCGGGGCTGATCAGCGTGGTAATACCGGTATATAATACGGATCCGGGTATGCTCAGCGCACTGCTGGACAGCCTCCGGGACCAGAGTTATCAGAATTTTGAAGCAATCCTGTACAACGCAGGCACCCGGGCTGAAACCCTTCGGATCCTGGAGGGCCGGAGCAGTACGGAACCCCGTTTCCGGGTAATCAGCGGAAAAGAAAACAAGGGTATCAGCGGAAACACCAATGAAGCGGTAAAGTATGCCCGCGGTGAATACATAGCCCTCTGCGACCATGATGACCTGCTCAGCCCCGATGCCCTGTGGCAGGTGGCAAAGCGGATAGAGGAAAAGCAGCCTGATATGGTCTATTCCGATGAAGACCGTATTACACAGAACGGCAGAAGGCATATGGATCCCCATTACAAACCGGATTACTGCCCGGATAACCTGGTCAGCGATAACTATATCTGCCATCTGGCTGTAATCCGCAGAAACCTGCTGGAGGAAACCGGCGGCCTGCGCAGCGGATTTGACGGCAGCCAGGACCATGATCTCTTTCTCCGGATTGCGGAAAAAACGAACCGGATTGAACACATTCCCCGGATCCTCTACAGCTGGCGGGAAGTATTCTCCAGCGCGAGCCACCGGAATCTGTATACCTGCCTGGAGAACGGCTGCCGGGCTGCGGTGGAACACGAGGCTGCCCTTGGCCGGCAGGCGGATGCCGTACCGGTCAACAGCGTTATCCGGCTGTGGTATTCCGTGCCGGAAAACGCCAGTATTGAAGCGCTGGTACACGGAGACGACGAAGAGGAGTGTCAGGCATGTCTCGGTGAACTGCAGTTCAGGACCGACTGGCCAAGGCTTACGGGCAGCATCCTTGTTGCCGGGGAAGAGGAACGGATCCCGCTCATCAATGAAGCCGCCCGTACCAGTCCGGCAGATTATCTGCTGGTTCTGGACGCACGCGTTACAGAGATGAACCGGTACTTTATCCGGGAAATGCTGATGTACGCGCAGCGGGAGGATATCGCCGGAGTTACGGGCGTCCTCACAGACCGGAAAAAACATATCACCCACGGAGGCTTCGTCCTGGGAGCCGCGCCTGCCGCCCAGTGTATCAATGAAGGCCGGTATGTCACTGCCGGCGACTGGTATGACATGATGAACAAGGTTCACAATGTCAGCGCTGTCAGCCTCTGCTGCCTGATGGTGAAACGGGAGAACTGGATGGACCTTGATGAATCTTTCCGGGGAGGTCTTGCCGCCGCCGATCTGGGCCAGCGGCAGCGGGAGGCCGGAAAATGGTTTGTTTTCACCCCCCACGCGCAGGCACAGCTGCAGCCCTGCCCCCTGCTCCTGTCCGGGAAAGAGCGGAATCCGCGGGATGTTGAACTGTTCAGGAAAAAGCATGGAAACGATATCCATGACCCATGCTGCGGTTATATCCTGACAGGAACCCGCAGGTAATCTGCCGGTCCATATTTTCCGACATCATGCCAATATCGGATTCCGGCCTTGGTTTTCTTGCCGTCCGCCTGACTTTATGCTATACTTCTTTCTATCTTTGTGAAGGATCAGGTGAAGATACATGGACCGCATTTATGACCCGAAAGCCATTGAACCGAAATGGCAGAAATACTGGGAAGAGCACAAGACCTTCAGGACAGACGTATGGGATTTCAGCAAGCCCAAATTCTACGCGCTGGATATGTTTCCCTATCCCAGCGGCGTAGGCCTGCATGCCGGCCATCCGGAAGGATATACCGCCACGGACATCGTAAGCCGCATGAAGCGGATGCAGGGCTATAACGTCCTCCATCCCATGGGATACGACAGCTTCGGCCTGCCGGCGGAACAGTATGCGGTCTCCACCGGACATCATCCGGAAGGCTTTACGCAGGAAAACATCAAAACCTTCAGCCGCCAGCTGAAAGAGCTTGGTTTTGACTATGACTGGGACAAATTGATCGCCACCAGTGATCCCGAATTCTATAAATGGACCCAGTGGATCTTCAAACAACTGTACCTGGACGGATACGCCCAGTACATTGATATGCCTGTGAACTGGTGCGAGGAACTGGGTACCGTACTGTCCAATGATGAGGTTATCGACGGTAAGAGCGAGCGCGGCGGTTACCCTGTTGTCCGTAAAAACATGAAGCAGTGGGTCATCGACCAGCCCGCCTTTGCGGAAAAACTGCTGGAGGGCCTTGATGAAATCGACTGGCCGGAAAGCACAAAAGACATGCAGCGCCACTGGATCGGCAAGAGTACCGGTGTTGAAGTCAAGTTCCAGATCGTGGGCGGCGGTGAGTTCAGTATCTTCACCACCTGTATCGAAACCATCTACGGCATCACATTCATGGTACTGGCGCCCGACGGACAGCTGGTGCAGGACCTGATGCCCCGGATCAAAAACCAGGAAGAAGTCAAAGCCTATATTGAGGAAACCCGCAAAAAGAATGATATGGACCGGACTGAGCTGAACAAAGGCAAGACCGGCTGCCGCCTGGAAGGCGTAAAATGCATCAACCCCGCAAACGGCAGGGAAGCCGAACTGTTCATCGGTGACTTCGTGCTGGCCAGCTACGGCACCGGCGCGGTCATGGCCGTACCCAGCCACGACCAGCGTGACTTTGAATATGCCGTCGCCCATAACATTCCGATGATCCAGGTCATTGACGGCGCAGATGTCAGCGAACATGCCTTCGAGAAACAGGATTACCTGGGCAAAGGCTGTAAACTGATCAACAGCGAGGAATTCACGGGCCTCACCGTAGAGGAAGCAAAGGAAGCCATCACCGCGAAGCTGGAAAAGATGGGGGTAGCCAAGCGCACCGTCAACTATCACTTCCGGGAATGGATCTTTGCCCGCCAGCGTTACTGGGGCGAACCTGTGCCGGTGGTCCACACCGAAGACGGAAAAATCTATCCGCTGCCGGATGACGAGCTTCCCCTGATCCTTCCCGAACTGGAAGATTATAAAGGCAAAAACGGAAAAGCCCCGCTGGAAAACGCCGAGGAATGGAAACATTACGACAAAAACGGCATCAAAGGCCTGCGCGAAACCAGCACCATGCCCGGCTCCGCAGGCAGCAGCTGGTACTACATGCGCTATATCGATCCGCATAATGACAAAACCTTCGCGGATTACAAGCTGCTGGAACACTGGCTGCCGGTTGACCTGTATATCGGCGGACCGGAACACGCCGTCGGCCACCTGATGTACAGCCGGATCTGGAACCGGTACCTGTATGACAAGGGCCTGAGTCCGGTCAAAGAGCCTTTCAAAAAGCTGGTGCACCAGGGTATGATCCTGGGCGAGAACGGCATCAAGATGGGAAAACGTTTCCCCAAGTATGTGGTCAATCCCAGCGACATTGTGGAAAAATACGGCGCCGATACCCTGCGGCTGTATGAAATGTTCATGGGACCGCTGGAAGTTTCCAAGCCCTGGAGTCCCCAGGGTGTGGAAGGCGCCCGGAAGTTCCTGAACCGTGTATGGACCTTCTTCACCAACGAAAACAACCTGACCGCGGAAAGCGACGGGACCCTGGACCGGGTATTCCACCAGACTGTCAAAAAGGTTTCCGGCGATTTTGAAAGCCTTGGCTTTAACACCGCCATCAGCCAGATGATGATCTTTGTGAATGCCTGCTATAAAAACGGCACCTGCCCGAAAGCGTATGCGGAAGCCTTTGTCAAAATGATCAGCTGCATCTGCCCCCACATCGGCGAGGAAATGTGGAGCCTGCTCGGCCACGAAGAATCCATCGCTTATGAACCCTGGCCCGTCTGGGATGAGGAGAAGATCAGGGAGGATACGATCCAGATCCCGGTTCAGGTAAACGGTAAGGTCCGCGCGACAGTGGAAATCGGTGTGGACGAAGGACAGGACAGCGTGCTGGAAAAAGCCCATGCCATGAAAAACGTACAGTCCTTCCTTGCCGGGAAAACGATTGTCAAGGAAATCTACGTCAAGGGCCGGATTGTCAATATTGTGGTAAAATAACTCAATGTGGTAAAACACCTCCCACGGCGGAAGCAATTGCTTCCGCCGTTTTAATTCATAATTCATAAATCACAATTCATAATTATGAAATATTTTCCGACAGGCTCTCTGTTCCTGTGTTGTTATCCTGACGGCTTTTCAGAGCGGTTTTTTCTGTTAATAATTTTGCATTGCCAGTTTTTATTTTTGAAATTAGTGTATTGACATTGTAATATTTTCGTAATAGAATGATTCTGTATCTTTGGATACCTCTGTTTTGCTGACGAAACATGACGATTATGAACATTGAGGTGAGCCTTTCATGACTGTGTATCGCCGCCGCCTGCTGTGCCTTATCCTGGTACTGAGCATGATCATTACGCTGGTTCCTGCCGCGACAGGCAGCAATACCGCTGCCCGCGCCGCATCCGTGCGGAAGGGAATCACGCTGATGGACAAGGTGAATGTGCGCTACGGTGCCGGAACCAACGAGAAGATCATTTTCTCGCTGCCGGCTAATCATGTCTGTGACATTCTGGAGGTAAAAACCGTCCAGAAAGTCCGCTGGTACCGGGTAGAAACAATTGATCCGTCCCGGAAGAACAGCAACAAATACAGAGGCTACATTCATGGTGATTACTTCCGTGAACTCTCCGCTGAAGAAGTTGCACAGTACGATAACGGCGGCACTGTTACCGCGGCAACATCCTCATCGGATTCCGGCGGAAATAAAACAACCACCACCACTTCTTCCGGAAAGAACCAGGACCTGCCCGCAAAAGCCGGTTCCATCGGATCCGTCACAGCGGGAGGCACCAATCTGCGTGAAGGCCCCGGCACCGGTTATCACAGCATTACACGGCTGGACCGGAATACCCAGGTGGAACTGCTGACAATCCCGTCTGTCCGAGGTGCGGGATCAAACACCTTCTTTAAAGTGAGATACAACGGTAATGTCGGCTATATTATGAGCGACTTTATCTCTATCCTCAGCGGCGGACCGGAAACCGGTGAATCTGTTGTCGTAACCCCCAAGCCCGACAATTCAGGCAGCAGCACCGCAACCGCAGCCCCCTCTTCCGGTTCCTATACACATGTGAAACTGATCCTGAGCAGCTGCCATCTGCGGACAAGCCCGGACGGCGACTATGATTCCGACAATGATCTGATCGGCCGGGGCAGCACCCTTCCGCTGGCCGGAAAATCAGTGAAGAAGGGCGGCTACACCTGGTATCCGGTCACCCGCAACAATAAGAAATACTATGTACGGAATGACTGTGTGGAACTGATTTCCAACGGCAGTTCCGAATCCACGGCAACCAAAAAACCCACGGCAACCGCCACACCGGCCCCCACAGTCAACCCCAACGGCCTGGGTTATGTGCAGACCACCAAAGGCGGCTGCAACCTGCGGGCAACCATCAGCGGCACCGTAATCAAGCAGATTCCCAAAAACGTAACCCTTCCTTACCTGCTGGAACCGGTCCAGAAGAACGGATATACCTGGTACTTTGTCCAGGACGGCGACAACCGCGGCTACCTGCGCAGCGACGTGGTCAAAGTAGTGAAAAAGCCTTCCACGACAGCTAATCCGAAGAATACGGACGCAACCGCTACCCCGAAACCGGCGGAAGAAACGGCAACCGGCTATGTCAAAACCACCTCTTCCGGTGTTAACCTGCGGAAAAAAGCAGGATATACCGATGTGATCGGCCGGGTAGACAAAAATATTGTCATGCCTTACTACGGATCTCCCTCAAGGGTTAAGGGCGTGAACTGGTACAATGTAAAGCATGCTTCCCTGGGCAAGGGCTGGCTGCACGCCGATTACCTGACCCTGTGCAATTCCGACGGCACCCCCATCGCGACTCCGACCCCGCAGCCCGGTTCCAACACCGGTATCGAAACTCCGTCCCAGAACGGCGGACAGACTGAAGCCAGCTATACCACGCTGAAAACCGGTTCCACCGGCAACGCAGTCAAAAACCTGGTAACAGAACTGAAAAACCAGGGCTATTACTCCGGCAGCATTACCAGTAAATACACCACCGCCGTTGCCTCCGCCGTGAAAGCTTTCCAGAAGGCAAAAGGCCTGACAGTGGACGGTATCGCCGGCTCCGCCACCCAGCATAAGCTTTTCGGCACCGTACCCATCGGAGCGGGAGATACCAGCAACCTGAATATGACCCTGTATCCCGCGGAAAAGATTGACTGGTATACAGGCGGCATCAACACCCTGTGGGCCAAGGGCAGCAATTATAAGGTTTATGACGTGAAGACCGGTATTGTCTGGTGGGCCCACCGCTGGTCCGGCGGCATGCATGTCGACGCGGAACCGCTGACCGCCGCGGATACAGCACGTCTCTGCAGGTGCTACGGTGTCAGCACTGCCCAGGAAATCAAGGACAAGAACCTGTATCAGCGGCGTCCGCTGCTGGTCACCATCGGTTCCCGGACCTTCGCCTGCTCCCTGTACGGCGTACCGCATAACTATCCCGACGGTGATACAATTTCCACCAATAACTTCAAGGGCCAGGTCTGTATCCACTTCACAAACAGCAAGACCCATGACAGCCAGAAAGTGGACAGCGGGCATGTGGAAGCCATCCAGTATGCCTGGGAGCATGCTCCGAACGGACACAAGTAAACAGTCATAATCACAGAGGGACAGGATTTATATATCCTGTCCTTTTGTGATATAATGCCGGATGTAATCATTCGCTTGAGAAAGCAGGAGAAGCTATGGCAAAGGTTAAAAGCACCTACGCATGTACCGCCTGCGGTTATGAAAGCCCCCGGTGGGTAGGGCGCTGCCCCGGCTGCGGAGCGTGGAACACACTGGAAGAAAGCCTGCAGGCCGTCCCGGAAAAAACCGGCGGAAAGATTGCCGCGAACCAGCGGCCCGGAACCGGCGCAAAACCGCTTGCCCTGAAAGATATCCCGGAGGACATTGCCCTGCGTACCGGCACCGGCATCAGCGAACTGGACCGGGTGCTGGGCGGCGGCATTGTGGAGGGCGGCCTGATCCTGATCGGCGGCGATCCCGGTATCGGCAAAAGCACGCTGCTGCTTCAGGTCTGCGATCACCTGGCCAAAAGCGGTAAACGGACACTGTATGTAAGCGGGGAAGAATCCGCCCGGCAGATCAAACTGCGTGCGAAGCGCCTGGGAATCGAAAGCGATCTCTATGTCCTTGCTGAAAACGCCCTGGACGCAGTAGAAGAAAAAATCCGGGAACTGCAGCCAGACACGGCTGTCATCGACAGTATCCAGACCATGTACCGGCCGGAGATGACCAGCGCGCCCGGCAGTGTCAGCCAGATCCGCGAAGGCACCAGTATGATCATGCGCCTGTGCAAGGAAACCGGCACCAGCATCTTCCTGGTGGGTCATGTAACCAAAGACGGTGCGATTGCCGGCCCCCGGATGCTGGAACACATGGTGGACGTTGTCCTGTATTTTGAGGGCGACCGGCAGCAGGATTACCGGCTCCTGCGGGCTGTAAAAAACCGATTCGGCTCTGTAAACGAACTGGGCGTTTTCCGGATGACCGGGCAGGGAATGCAGGTTGTGGAAAATCCCAGTGAGGAACTGCTGAGCCACCGGGCCAAAGGCGCCAGCGGAAGTACGGTTTTCTGCGGCGTGGAAGGCAGCCGCCCGTTGTTATGCGATGTACAGGCCCTGACCAGTCCCACCTTTTACGGCACGCCGCGGCGGGCAGTCAACGGCGCGGACAGCGGCCGGGTTGCCATGCTGCTGGCAGTACTGGAAAAACGGGCCAGTCAGCGAACCTACAACCAGGATGTATACATCAATGTGGCCGGCGGTCTTGAACTGAGTGAACCCGCGGCGGATCTGGCCCTGTGCGTGGCGGTTGCCTCCAGCCTGATGGACAAACCCGTCGGGCCTGAAGTCGCTGTAATGGGCGAGGTAGGCCTGGCAGGCGAAGTACGTACCGTACCCCAGTGTGAACGCCGGATCAGTGAATGCGCAAGGCTGGGCTTTACAACCATAATTGTTCCCCGGGAAAACGCCCGGCGGTCCGCCAAACCGGAAGGCGTGCGCGTAATCGGCGTTGACACCGTAGCACAAGCCCTGAGCGTGATTTTCTGATCACATCGGTAATCTTTCATTTCGGAGGTAATAAATGCGTTCAAAAGCAATGGAAAAACTGCTGCGGTTACTGCTGGTCCTGCTGGGAACCGGTATCGGACTGGCCGCGGCCCAGCTTGGACTGGCGCTGTACCGCCTGAGCCATCAGAATACGGATATTCCCGCCTGGGTACCGGTAACGGCATATACCAGTATGGCTGTCCTGTGCGGTATTATCCTGCTGCTGCTGAGCCGGCGGATCATCCGGCGGGTAAGCAGCCTTTCCCAGGAGATGCAGCGTGAGTTTGACAAAATGCCGGTAAACCAGCTGCTGAGCGCTGTAATCGGCCTGATCCTGGGCCTGATCGTGGCGGCACTGCTGCGGCAGATGCTTTCCTTCCTCGGCAACGGGGTAGCCGGAGCCGCGCTGACAGCAATACTCTATCTGACCCTCGGAGCCCTTGGATACAATATCGGAAAACGGCGGAGCCGGGAATTTATGGCCATGATCACCCGGCTGTCCGGCGCACGCGAAAAAAGCAAGACCCGGAAACATGGCTATGCCGCGCGAAAATACGTGGATACCAGTGCGATTATCGACGGCCGAATCCTCGCGATCGCGAAAACAGGCTTTATAGAAGGGGAGTTCGTGGTACCCCAGTATGTTGTGGATGAACTGCAGCATGTGGCGGATTCCTCTGACGACAGCCGGCGGGAGCGCGGCAGGCGCGGACTGGAGATCCTGCATGAAATGCAGGAGAGCCTGAAGCAGCTGGTAATCGATCCGACGGATATAGAGGATCTGCAGGACGTGGACGTGAAGCTGCTCCGGCAGGCCCGGGACTGCGGCGGGACAGTTATTACCGTGGATTATAACCTCCAGAAAGCCGCTGCGGTCAGCAGCGTCCGCAGCCTGAACGTGAATGAACTGGCAGAAGCCCTCCGCCCCGCAATCGTGCAGGGCATGGAAATGCGCATCCGCGTTGAAAAAGAAGGTAAGGAACCCGGGCAGGGCATAGCCCATCTGGATGACGGGACAATGATTGTTGTCGAGAACGGAAAAACGCTCATCGGCGAAGAAACAGATATCCTGGTTACCAGCGTGCTTCAGACCAGCGCGGGCCGGATGATTTTCGCAAGGCTGAAACAGTGAACCATTTGAAATCCATAATGATTTACCCTGAGTAAAAAAGGCAGCGCTTCGATATGAAGCGCCGCCTTTTGCCTTATGGTCCTGTTTTACTGCAGTATGCTGCTTGTTGCCTCGTCCTCATACTGCCTGGTATACAGCCTGTAGTACGCGCCTTTTGCGGCAAGCAGATCCTTATGGGTTCCCTGTTCCACGATCTTTCCGTTGTTCACCACAAGAATCAGGTCGGCATTTTTAACCGTGGACAGGCGGTGCGCAATTACCAGTGAAGTCCTGCCCTGGATTACTGTGTCAATAGCGGACTGTATCCGCTGCTCGGTCAGAGTATCCACAGAGGCTGTCGCCTCATCCAGTACCAGGATCCTGGGATCCGCCAGGATGGCCCGGGCGAAGGAGATCAGCTGCTTTTCCCCGGTGGAAAGCAGGTCGCCTCCTTCACCGACGTCTGTATCGATCCCCTTTTCCATTTTGGCTACCACCTTATCAGCGGAGACCAGCTTCAGGGCCCGTTCGATCTCTTCCTCTGAAGCGTTCGGGTTGCCGTACAGCAGGTTCTCCCGAATCGTTCCGGAGAACAGGTGCGGCGTCTGCAGCACATAGCCGATGGCGCTGTGGAGCCAAAGCTGGCTCCGTTCCCTGGCATCCCGTCCGTCAATGAGCACCTTGCCCTCCGTGGGCTCAAAGAACCGACAGACAAGGTTTACCAGCGTACTTTTTCCGGCACCCGTCTCACCTACAATAGCGATATTGCTTCCGAAGGGGATCTTCAGGCTGAAGTGCTCCAGTACATTCTCGTCTCCGTCCGGATAGCGGAAGGTGACGTCCTCAAACTCAATATCCCCTCGGATGGGTTCCCAGTTTTCCTTCTTCGGAGAGAAGGAATCGCCGTATTTTTCAATCACTTCCGGCGTGTCTGTCACGTCAGACTTCGTTCCGAGGAGCCTTGTAAGGCGCTCGATATTTACCTGCGTGGTGATCACGTCCGAGATCGCGTCCACGATCCAGCGGACAGGTTCCATCATGCCCTGCGCATAGGACATGAACATGGAAAAAGTTCCCACTTCTGCGGCGGCAATCACACCGCCCTGCCACAGGACGATGGCCAGGGCCAGGGAAGAAGCAAGATGCATGGTTACGGCAAAAGCGCCCCGCAGGCGGGCTGCCCGTACCGAAGTGCTCCGGTATTCCTCCGTGTCTCCCACGAAGTCCTTTTCCATGCGTTCCTCGATGGTCAGGGTTTTAATCGTCTTCGCCCCGGTAATTGCCTCGTTGAAATCCCCGGTAATGCGGGAATTCAGTTCCCGGATATGGCGGTTGGCCATGATCAGTTTCTTCTGGAACAGGGAGTAAAGCACCACAATCAGGGGCAGGATCACCAGTACCATCAGGGCCAGGCGGACATTGATCACCAGCATGACCACCGAGGCACCGATTACGTAGCTCGTGTGCCAGACACTGTCCATAAAGGTCCAGGATACGAGGCCGCCGATCCGTGAAGTATCCGACATGACACGGGAATGGATCCAGCCCACGCTGTTCTGGTTAAAGTAGGAAAAGGACAGAGTCTGCAGGTGGTTGAAAGCCGCCGCCCTCAGGTCCCGGTTGACGGATACCTCCGTTGTCATGGCGCCCCTGCAGGCAAAAAATGTTGCCGCACCTGCCAGGATGATCGCCGCCACATAGATCAGAATGAAAAGCGGCAGGGTATCAAGCGTGCCAAGTGTGATAAAGTGATCCAGGGCATACCGCTGGAAAAGGGGTAACCCGATATCCAGACCGGTGCCGATCAGGCCGCCAATCAGCATAACCAGCAGGGTTTTCCTGTATTTCTTCACATAGGGAAGGATCCGCGGAATACCGAAGAAGGGCAGGGACACCGCGTCCTTTTTGATGCTGTCTGTCATCTGCGTCATTCCGCAGTCACCTCCTTCAGATCAGCTGTACTGTCTTTTTCTTTTGTTTCCGGTTCGGAAGCATATCCCTGTATCTCCATAATCCTGCGGTACAGGCCGTCCTGCGCGGACAGCTCTTCCGGTGTACCCAGCTGGCTGACCTTTCCGTGATCCAGGACCAGGACCTGGTCCGCCTTGGAAAGAGTCGTAATCCGGTGGGAAATCAGGATGATTGTTGCCGAACCAAAGCGCTTCTCCAGCGCTGTGCGGATCTTCGCGTCAGTCTCCGTATCCACGGCGGAAAGGGAATCGTCAAAGATCATAACGGGCGTAGGCCGTGTCAGCATCCGGGCGATCGCTGCCCGCTGCTTCTGGCCGCCTGACAGGGTCACGCCCCGCTCACCCACAAAAGTATCATAGCCCTTGGAGAAGGACTGGATGGTTTCCTCCAGGCAGGCTGCCTGAACCGCCGCTTCCAGTTCCTTGTCCCCGAGATCACGGACAGCGATACCCAGGTTATCCCGCAGGGTACGGGAGAACAGGTAGGGTTCCTGCAGTACAATACCAATATTGCCGCGCAGGTGATCCAGCGCGATCTTTGAGATATCCGTACCACCGATGGTAATCTTCCCACACTCCGCAGGAAGCGGATACAGACGGTCCAGCAAATACATCAGGGTACTCTTGCCTGAACCCGTACCGCCGAGAATACCGAGCGTTGTTCCTGCCGGAATGGTAAAGCTCACGTCATGGAGCATTTCCTTGCTTCCCTCATAGGCAAAGGTCACATGATCGAAGCAGATATCCCCGTCCATCGGCGGAGTCACCGCGCCTTCCGGATCCTTTTCCTCTTCCGCGTCCATGATATAGCCAATACGGTCAATACCGACGCCGGCCTTGGACATTTCGCTCAGCATCCGGCCCAGCTGGCGCACCGGCCAGACCAGCATGCCATTATAGCTGATAAAAGCGATATATTCGCCGCTGGTCATGCTGCCCCGCAGGCAGAAAAGCACACCGAAAATCACCACCAGCATGATCTGGATGCCTGAGAGGATATCGGAAGAGGACCAGAAGAAGCTCATCAGCCGGCCCAGTTTCACCCACAGTGAAGTGTAATACTCATTATGCTTTTCAAACCGGTCCCGCTCATAGCGTTCCCGGCCAAAGGCCCGGACCACGCGCACACCGGTCAGGTTTTCCTGGGCCATGGCAGAGAGCTTGCCCTCGTTTTCATCACATTCCTCAAATCCCTTGCGGAACTTCCTGTGGAAAAACAGGGAATACCATATGATCACCGGCAGGGGAGCCATGGCGATCAGCGTCAGGGAACTGTTCATGGAAAACATGAAGCTCATGCTCATTACCAGCAGGATTCCGATCCGGATCAGGTTCGTCATCTGCTCAGAAATAAAGTTCCGGGTTGTCTCAATATCACTGGTACACCTCTGGATGATATCGCCGGTATGGTTACTCATGTGCCACTGGAAAGGAAGCCGCTCAATATGGCCGAAAAGCCGGTCCCGCATATTTTTGACCAGCGTTTCACTTGCTTTCACATTGGAAACACGAAATACATACCGGGCCATGGCGCAGATGCCCGCCACAACCAGCACAGACAGCGCCATGATCCACATCCGGCCGCGCAGCACTTCCGTACCGCCCAGGGAGGTAATCAGGTTCTGTACCTCGGGGGCCAGGTTTTCTGTTGACGCCCCGCCTATGATGTTGTCAATTGTTATACGGATTATCTGAGGAACAATCATCTCGCCCAGCGAAACCAGCGCTGAGCAGGCCATACAAAGAATGAATAAGGCTTTACTGCCCTGTAAAAACCGCCAGATCAGCCTGCCCCGGCCCTTCCGGGGCTGAAGGTGATCCTGGGTCTGTATATTTTCCATATATATGTCTCCTTACAGTCAGTTAATGATCGTTTCGTTTCCCTGATCCGAAGGAAGGCATAAAAACTGCCCGCCGTCGGTTCTCCGACAGCGGGCATGATTTTCGCAGCTCTGTGCTTCTGTCCCCTGAAGCGATCCGGGAAGAAATCCCTTTTCTCCTTCAGGAAGATTACTGAACTGAATTAGTTGAGTTCAGCGAAGTACTTGATGGTGCGGACCATCTGGCTGGTGTAGCTGTTCTCATTGTCATACCAGGAAACGACCTGCACCTGATAGGTGTCTTCGTCGATCTGGTTAACCATGGTCTGGTTGGCATCGAACAGGGAGCCGTAGGTCATGCCGATGATATCGGAAGAAACGAGTTTTTCAGTGGTGTAGCCGAAGGATTCAGAGCTCTGGGCCTTCATGGCGGCGTTGATAGCTTCCTTGG
>JAEEGL013995321.1_pt1 | contig 23197 bp, 16 predicted proteins | sample 9134231 | NCBI WGS metagenome assembly JAEEGL01 (sample SAMN16246548, study PRJNA631951) | gut metagenome | biome: gut microbiome; feature: rumen; material: fiber-attached | host: Bos | place: Iran: Karaj | collected 2018-10
CAATATAAATTAACATTCATTACTAAAGATTTTATAAATCATTTGAATAAGCCAAAACAATTTTCAAAGTCTAAATAATAATAATTGCATCTTTAATAAGCTTTTCAATTATATCATTAACATTATTATAATAAATTTAAAAGTTTATATTAATTAATAGTATAAACCAAAAATATAAAATATATATCAATAGTAAATAACATTTAATTTCTTTTAAAAAAAAAAGTAGAAAAAAAAGTCTAGAAAAATGGGTTAATCCAATTTAATTCAAAAGTTATAAAACAATTTTTCTATTTCATTTATAATAGTATATGATTAAGTTTATCTGCTGAATTTTTATTAATTAAAAGATTCCACTTTATAAAAGTTAATGAAGATAATATCAAAACAACAATTAATATATTCTTTTGTGAATTTCATTTCTTCAATTTAAAAAAAAACAAAATGTTAACTATTCTTTATATTATAATATGTCAACAATGAAAAATAAATAAATAATTAAAGTTTTAATTATATAAAAAATATATGAATTTTATAAAGAAAAACAAGAAAATATAATTTCTTTATTTTTTTGTTTTTTTCTCTGAAAATAATTGTCCATAAGGGTTTGTTGCGTTGATAAAAGGAGGTCTATTTAATAAAGAATATGAAAATGGATTATTTTTAATATCATCATTTTTTGAAATCATTGATTGATATTTAATATTTTTTTTATTATTATTTTGTAAATCAGTTGAAATTGCGTTCAATGTATACAAATCAAAATTATAATTTATTAATCTATTTAAAAATTCTTTATAGTCAATTTCATAATTTGAAGACGAAGAATTTATATATTTTTCTACTAAATATGTTTTTATTTCATTTGCAATATCTATTAATTTTAATATTTCATTTGTAATTTTCATTATTTCAATTTTATTTTTAGAATTTGTTTTATTGTTTCTAAGATTATTATCTTCAATATATATTTTATTTTTTAATTGTTTATTTAAATTTAAAAAATTCAAATTATCATTTTTATTTTTTTCTAAACTTTTATTATTTCTTTTTTCTTTTGAATTACTTCTACTATTAATTTGTCTTCTTAAGGGTTTTTTTAACGATCCTTTATTTTTATTATTTATATTTGTTTGAATTATATTTAAACTTTCTTTTTCTAATTTTTCTTCTTTTTTTTCTTGATTTACATTTACATTATCATTAACATTGTTTTTTTCTACTCTTTCATTTTTATGTATATTATTTAACATTTGTTCTTCTAATAATCTTTCATTTTCTAATAATAAACTTTTAATAGCTTGAATAGATTGGGAAATAACACAATTATAATCTTCAATAATCATAATTAAATCATTACTAATAAAATTGTCATAATTATTCCTTATATAGTCAACCAAAAGAATCTTCCTTTTTTCATTTAAAAAATGTTTATTAAAATCTTTAATTAAATCCCAATATATATTATTATTATTATAATTTTTTTCAGGAAAAGCTATCATCTCCTTACTTATATAATTTAAATTCTCCATTAGTAAAAAAAAACTAAATAAGAAAAATAAAATAAATTTTTTTTTGTATAAATCTTTTTAATTAATTATATTACTTTGAATTTAAATTATTAACTACTAGTAAATTTTTTTTCTTCAATTTTTAACTTTCTACAAAAATAATTAGTAGTTTCATCTTTAAATTCTTGTAATTATTTCTTTTTCAATTTATTTTCATATAAATTTTTCTTCAATTTTATATATTTTTCATTTCTTTTAATAAAAGAAAATTTATTATCATTTTTAGAAATAAAAAGATAATGAATTATTCTATAAGAATCAATAAAAATTGTTCCTCACGTTGATTTAAATTAATATTATTATTTGAGTTAAATTAATTGAATTAATTCATTTTTTATTTTTTTCCATATTTTCATTATTACCATTAATATAAATAACTTTATTAACATTTTTACTTTTATATTGTTATTATTATCTTTAATCACAGGAGATTTAATAATTTTTTTATTTTGGAATTGGTGTTAATTTTCTTTATATGTTGAATAAGTAGAATTTGAATTTGATTTATTTTAAAAGATTCTTCACTTTCTTTTTGGATTCTATTCATTAAATTAAATGAATAATATATTTTTTTTCTTCTTCTTCATTTTTATTTTCTAGAGTTATACACTCATATTTTTCTTCTTCTTTTTCATTTAATGTTTTTTTTTACTTTTATTTTATTTTTCTTTGAATTTTTTTTCCTTTATTTCTTAATTTGATAATTCAATTTCTTTTTTTAATTTTTTTATCTATCTTTATTATTTATCATACTTAAATTATATTTTTTAAATTCTTAATAATTTGAATTTAATATGTTTTCTTCTTCATTATTTTCACTTAATTATAATAAAGTACTTAAAGAATAATTAGATTAATTTCACTAATATTATCAAATAAAAACTTGATTAACATAAATTATATTTTCTCTTGCATTTGATTTTCTTAATATTTTTTTATTTATAATATTATCTATTTGAAACATTGTAATGAAAATAACATATTTAATTCCAATTCTCCTATATTATAATATTATCATCGTTTTCAAAAAAAAAAATTGAATTAATTTGACTTATAAGAATGTGAACAATAAATTATTTTGTGAAATATTTTTTTCAGAAAGCCAAATATTCTTTTCATTATTAGATAATATATTTTTTGAATCATAAATTAAGATTGACTAGAATAAAATAATATTGCAACTATTTTGTTATGATAAATAATTATAGACGTTTTTAAACATTTTTTTAAATTAAAAAGTAAAAAATAAAAAAAGTATTTTTGAGGAAAATATTATCATTTGAATTTTGTTAAATTTATAATTAATATAATTAAAAAATGTATTTATTATTATCTAAAAATAATCCTTATTTAGATGAATTAAATGCAACACCACAAGGACAAAATATTCAAAAAGAATTTGATGGAATGGAAATTGATTTAAAAAATAGATTTAAATCAAATAATTTAGATTTAAAAGATAATATAATGTTAAATAATAAAAATTTTAGTGAAAATAATTCTTTAGATGATTATACTTCAAAAACAGATTCTTTAACTTTTATTTCTTCAAAATTACAAAGTAGTCAAATTGAAATAAATGAAGAAGAATTAGAATCAAAGAAAAATGATAATAAAAAACATATAAAATTATATATAAATATTTTAAATATTGTATCATCAATAATAATATTAATTTCTGTAATTATTTCTCAAGTTGAAAACGATAATTTTTTTTTTGAAAATAAAAATATAAGAAAAATAGGAGCTTTAATAGTAAATTCATTTGATTTTTCAGAAGATTTTAAAATCAAAGCTTGGGATAATTTATTTACAGATGAAAGTGTAAATTTAAATTTATTATTAGAACCAAATGGAAATATTTTACCAACATTAATATCACATTATATAAATCATAACTTTACATATAATAAATTAAATAATATGGATATATTGCAAATATATAATATTACTTTAGATACATTTGATTTATTGAATATTTATTCATATAAAAAAATAAAAATTCCACTAGTAATAAGTGATTCAAATAATAGATTAAGATATATAATATTATCTTTAACTTTAATAAGTATTTTATTTATTTCAGCTTCTCGTTATTTATCCTTTTTTAGAGAAAAAAAAATATTAGAAGATAATCCCTTTTATAAAAGTAAATATTGTTTGATATTATTTATTGAGGTTATATTCCTTTTACTATTACCATATCCTTCATTAAATAAAATTTTGATAATCAATCAATTAGATAGAATAATGATTCTTCCTTTATCATCATTTTTATCATCAATATTAACATTTAGATCATTATATTTCCTTCAATTATTTAATTCCTTTTCAATATATAATTCTCTTTTATCTGAAAAAATATTAGATAAATTTTACTTAAGTCCAAATTTAATATTTACAATAAAAGCATATCAAAAGAGTAATCCTTTTATATATTTATCATTATTATTTACAATATCATGTATTACATTTTCATTAAGTATAAGAATATATGAAATGCATTATTGGGAAACAATTACTTTAATTCAACAAGATTGGAGTAGTATATATAATTCAATTTGGTGTATTTTTGTATCAATGACTACTGTTGGATATGGTGATTTTTATCCTAAAACTCATTTTGGTAGAATTATTATTATATTTTCCTGTGTGATTGGTATTTATTTTATTAGTATGATGATGATTTTTTTAACTCAAAAAAGCATTTTAAGTGAAAGTGAAATGAAATCTTATAAATTAATTACTAGGATAAAAATTAGAAATCAATTAAAAGATATTCATTCTTATTTAATTTATTATGGTATTAAAATGAAGAATATTAAAAATTCATTTAAAAAAGAATTCATAAATCAAAAAGATTATGATATTAAATTTAATTATGAAAAAAGAAGGGTTATTAATTTAATTGATGAAAGAAAAATGTTGACTGAGAAAATAAAATCTTTTGATATTATTCCTACTAAAGATCAATTATATGATATTACTGAAAGAATTAATATTGATATTAAAAATATATTTGATGAAGTTAAAATATTACAAAAATTAAATAGTTCTTTTTTAATTTATACTGATTCTCAAGTAGGAATGATTAAATATTTAAAAAAATGTATTCAAAATACTAAATTAATGTTAGATTTAATAGATAAAAAACCAAATGATTTTGGAGAATTATCTAAATTTAATAAAAAAAATTTAAATGAAAAAATAGAAAAAATTTCTCGTGAACATAAGAATGAAAGTATTAATATGGATAATATGAATTTAAATAAAGATTTACAAATAGATACATTATTTGAAGATTTTAATTTGAATTCTAATAATAATTATTATGATGAATTTTTTTCAAAAGAATTATCTAAATATAAAGTTTCTAAAGATGAATATAAACAATATTTTTTTCCTTTATTTTTTCATGACTCTAATAATATAAATCAAAAATCTAAAGTTAGACCTTTAAGAACTTTAAAAACAATTAAACAAATGAAAGAAATAAAAAGAAAAATAAATAATGATTATAAGCAAAAAAGATATAAATCTTCCTTATTAATAAATGATGACGAATGAATAAATTTAATTTATAAATTAATAAATATCATTAAAAATTATTTAAATATAATATAACAAAAAAAATTATAATAAATAATAATACTAAAATAAAAAAAGAATAAAATATATAAAAATTTTATTTAATATTCAATTAGAATTTAAAATATAAAGCCCAAAATAATTATTTAGAAAAAAAAAATTTTTATCTTTGAAAAAAACGAATATTCAAAGCATTTATTAGATTATATAAATAAAAATTATTGTATCATATTTTTTAATGCCATAATTGATATTCTTAATGAAAGTTATTTATCTGAATTTTATTAATAAATTAATTTTGTAATTTAGAATCTTATCGAAAATTTTTTTTGAATTTAAAAAATTTAAATAAACAATCAATTATTTTAATAACAATTATTTTTTATTAATGCCTCAATATATATATAATTTATTTAACCAATATTTATGTTAATAAAATTATAAAATTATTGTTTTTCATTTGAAATAATAAAATTAATAAGAATAATATCAAAAATTATGGTAAAAAAATAAACAAAAACAAATAAAACAATTGCATGAGAATCAGAAAATAAATAAAATAAAACAAAAAAAAATTAATAAATTCTTTTTAATAATTTGATTTCATTATAATTAATATCACTAATATAATAATCATAAAATTATTTCTTAGTATAATTTCCTTATTCAATCTATTATTCTATTTTCTAAAGAGAAATTCTCTTAATATATTTATTTTAGAAATTGTGATGTTGTTTTTTTATCTTTACTAATATTTTTATGATAATTTCAGTTATTGAACAAAAATTTCTTTTTCTATTATGATTTTTACTTTTTTTTTGATCCACAAAAATTTCAAAATTTATTTAATTTTTGTAAATTTAATAAATAAAAAAATGAATATAAATATAATTCCAATCTTATTTATAATAATATCCTTAAATAAGTCATTAGAAAATCTAAAAATAAACCAAAGAAAATTAGAAGAATTTTCTGATTTAAACAATAATAAAATTAAAAAAGACAATTTAGAATATAATTCAAAAGAAATAGAATTTCCAGAAACTTCAAAACCAAAATATTTAATGATATTTCTAGAAAATTGTGATTTAAGAGCAGAATATAATTATAAAACAATAAAATCAACAAATAATATAATAGAAATTCCTTATTCAAATAATTATACTGTGATTATAAAAAAAGTAACAGAAAGTAAATTCATTTGTAGGTTTTCTTATGCAACATATGATGAAATTGGTTTAGAATTAATGGAATCAGTAAATTATAATTTTAATAAATATCAAAATTTAACTTTTTCTTTTGTAATTGAAAATTATACAAACCCATCTTATTTTATAAATCTAAATAAATCAAAAGAAGGACAATTAAAAATAAAATTAAATACAACAAATAAAGAAAAAGAAATAATTATTAATGATATAAATCCATACAAACAAATATATATAAATAGGAAAAATTTATTTGAAGAATGTTCAAATCAAGAGCCGTATAATTGTACTTTTAATATATATATTATAGGAGAAGATATATCATTTAATTTATTAATTAGAAATGCACATGATAATCCCATTCCTTCTTATTTTCCTCCAAATCAAATGATAATCGGAGCTTCAGAAGCTTTTAATATATTATTTTATTATACTGATGTTCTAAGTGAGCAAAAAGGAGAATTATTTTTAAGTTATAAAAGAGGAGGAAATATTGTTTATTCTACAATAATTTCAAATAAAGATTTTTCTGATCAAAAAAATTGGGACAATAAAAAAGATTTAAATTATGATTATATTAATAGAAAAGTTACTTTTGATTTATCTGAATATAATAATTCATATTGTGATAATGGATGTATATTATTGTTTGGTATTTATGTTGGTGATTATCAAATTGATGAACCTGGTGATTTTTCTTTTTTCTTAAGATTTAATGAATTAAATGATAAATCTACTGTAAATATAATCTCTAATGAATATATTTATGGAATTTTAAATTCTGATGAATCTGATTTATATAGAATAAATATTCCTTATTTTTCATTAAGTGTAAATATTTATTTCAATAGTGAATTTTGTAATTATGATATTGAAGAAGATATTTCTTTAATTCAAAAAGAATTTGATGATAATGGAAATGTAATTAAACTTTATAATTTTACTCAAACTTATTTTACTTTCAGAATTTCACCAAAATTTACTAACTCAAAAAATTCAACTTATACTTTTAAAATTATTGTAAATGATAACAATAAAATTTTGATTCAACAAATTAATTCTGAATTTATGGAATATTGTAATATTAAAAATGAAAAAACTGATTTTTGCTATTTTGCTTTCCCTTTAAAAGATTATCAAAATTCTTCTCAAATATCTTTTTATGCTTTTAATGAAGAATGTCCTTTAACTTTAAATTCTTCTTCTACTTTAATTTCAAAAGAAATAGATTTTGATAATTTAAGTGATGATAATTTAAATTTTCCTAATAATTCATTTGATAATTTATTAATTCATAATATAGAAAAAAGAGAAGAAAATAGATATATTGTTATTAAAGTTCAATCAAATTATCCTGGAAAAGTTTATTTTATATATAATATTTATCCTAGTTATGAAAAAAGATTTTTAGTTCCTAACTCAGTTAATCTTTTCCATTATAATAATAACGATAAAAATAAGACAACAATTATTTTAAATGAAAAAAGTGAGATCATTGAAATATATGATTTTATACCAATAAATAAAAGTGGTAAATATAATATTTCTATTTTTAAAAATCAAACTTTACAAAATGAAACCTTAGTTTATAATATTATACCTAATAAAGAAAGTCAGTCTGAAAATATTAATATAGTATATGATGGAACTGAAGGTGATTTTTTAATTAAAACAAAAAATTATTATCATGAGCTTAATATGAAAGAAAATGAAACTTTAATGTATAAAATATATGATGAAAATAATGAAAATAATGAAAAAAAAAATTCAATTTTGATTTGTAAAAAAAAACCTTTAGATTTTTCAGGGTATAATGTAACTAATTCTTTTACAATAATGAATGAAGGAAATTATATATTAAAGTATGGTTATATATCAGAAGAAAATCTTTTTCAAAATTTAGATGAATCAATATCAAATTTAAATATCACATCTTTTTCATTAGGAAACATAACACACGATAAAAATTTAAAAATTGGAAATTATTCTATTAGTGAATTAGATTTAGAAAAATTAGATAATTCAACATATATTTGTATAAATATAATATATAAAGATATTAAAGATTCTAATATTACAATTAAATTTACTGAAAGAAATTATTCTATTCCTATTTTTATTAATGAAAGTTTAACATTTTATTCTATAAAAGAAAAAGAAACAAAAAGAACTAAAATATATAAAAATAAAATTACTGGATTTTCTTTTCTTTCAAAACCAAATTATTATTATTATAAAATATATTTCTTTTTACCTCCTTATTTTAATATATTTTTACGTTCATTCCAAAAAGAATCTTCATTTATAGATTATGAGGAAATAAAAAATGATACTTTTGACATATTTAAAACTAGAAGTTTTGGGAAAAGAAAATTACATTTAATAAAACTAAATAAATTAAATAAAGGATTAAGAATATATTTTTATAATAATCAAAAAAAAAGATTTTTATCAGAAGAAGAAGAATCATCATTAGAAACTTTAATTAAAGTTGAAAATGGAGAAGATTTTTCAAATTTAAATATATATGATATAGAAAGTAATGAATTATCAATATATACATATGATAATTTAACTAAAATAATTTCTTGTTATCCATTAATTGATAATGAAAAAAAAATTTATCCTAATATAAAATATATTTTAAAAATGTATCCTTCAGATATTTCTGAAGATAAAATTGATGTATTAAATGAAGAAGAAGAAGCAATTAAAACATTAGAAGAAGAAAAAATAAATGAAGAAAATAATAATATTGAATTCATAATTGATAATGAAGATGAAAAAATTAAAAATAAAGAAATTAAAATATTAGTTACTGCAAATTTTAATGATGATGAAAAAATTAATTATAAAATAACTAAAATTGATATGAGTTCAAATAAAAATGATAGTTATGATATATATTATAATGGACCTTATGAAAATAATATATTAACAAAAAAGAAAAAAAAGAAAAAAAAATGGTGGATTGCATTAATTGTTATTGGAGCTTTAATTATTATTGCAGGAATTATTTTTGCTATTGTAAAATTTAAACAAAAAAATAATAACAATTTAGATAATAGTGAAGATAAAAGTTCTACTAACATAAATATTAAACCTAATACTCAAGATAATTTGATTAATATAAAAAAGAAACTTAATAAATAATTATATATTTTTAGGGAGTTAATTAGGTTTTATAAAATATTTTATGAATGTTTTGTCTGTTTTTGTTTTTAATTTTTTTTATTTTTTATTATTATAAAAAGTTACTTTTTTTTAATATTTTATTTTTTCTTATATATGATAAATATTTATTTAATTATATATATTTATAAAATAATTTTTCATTTTTTTGATTTTGCAGTGTTTATATTTTTATTATTTGAATAAGAAGGAACTGTTTTTCTATTTTGAATTGGAGTAATACTTCTGTTAATGTTTTTATTATTATTTATTTTTTGATTTTTATTATTATTATTATTGTTATTACTATTTATACTTATTTTACCCATTCCTCCTTTTTTTTTCTTCTTTATGTTTTTTTTAGGTTTTTCTGAATTATTATTATCAATTTGAGAATAATCTTGACTTTCATAATGTTTATTATTAACAATTTTATTACCAGATCTAGAACGAATTTTACCTACAATTGTATCATTTTTAGGATTAACAGTATTAAAAATTTGAAGATTTGAATTATTATCATTATTATTATAATTATTATAATTTCTTTGAATATTTAATTCTTTTTCTAAAATATTTAATCTTTGTTCAAGTGTTTTATATATTTCTAAAGTTCCTTTATTTTGAAGAGAATTACTATCTCTTCTTTCAAATATATTTAATTCTGAATTTTTTTTACTTTGGAAATTTTCATAATTATTCTCAAATATATTTTCTGGTTTTTTTGCCATTGTAAAATTACTTATTGATGTTATATAAGAATCATTTACTATATTATTATTACTTATATTTTGCTTTTCTATATTATTATTTAATAATTCATCTTCATTTATTTCATTATTTAATTTATTATTATCTAATTCTAATAATTTATAATATTTAATTTTTAAATTAGAATTGTCTTTCAGAATATCATACATAAAAGTTTCTATTTGATTTAATTTTTGTTGAAATTCTTCAAGAGAAATTAAAATATTATTTTGTTTTTCAATATTAAAATTTAAAGAAGTTAAAGCATTATTTGTTATATTATGAAAAAAAAGATAAGTTAAATGAATATAAGAATTATATTCTCTTATTTGAAATTTTAAATTATTAATTTCTTCATTGTATTTAGTTTTAATTATTTCAATTGAAGAATCATATTCTGATAATTTATTTTTTAAATCTATTAATTCATTTGTTAATTCTTCTGACACTTCTTTATTATTATTTTCTTCTATATTTTTTTTAAGTATCTCATTTTCTTTTTTAAGTTTATTTATTTCATCTTTTAAGTTTTTATAATTTAATTTTTCATTTTCATAATTTGAATATGAATTTAAATTATTTAATCCTTGTTTTAAATTTTCTTTTTTTATAGTTATATCATTTGAATATGTTTTTAATTGAGTATTTGAAGAAGTATTTGACATTGATAAATTATTTATAAAAGAATTTTTAGTTTTTGTTGAAAAATTTGTATCTTTTAAACTTAAATTATTAAATATATTGTTGTTATTTTCTTTTGATAATTCATTATTTATATTATCTTTTTTTATTTGTTTATTTTCAGAAAGTTTCAGATCATTTTCATTAAAAAAATTATTTTTGTTGGCTCTATTTGAATCAGAAATTTCTATTGTGTTGTTTTTCGATAAATTATTCAATTCTAAATATAAATAGTAAAATATATATTTTTACGTTTTTGATGTTCTTTTATAACATTATCAATCCAAGAACTATTTTCTTCCATTTAATTATTAATATTTAAAAATTAAAATAATAAACAACAATTAAAAAACAACAATATGAAATTAAATTTAATTCTTGAATCTCATATAACAAATAATCAAAATTTTTAAAAAACAAATTTCAAAAAAAAATAAATTAATTTTTAAAAAAAAACTTAATGACTAAATTAATTGTGTACTATAAAAATTATAAATTAAATCAATATCTAAATCACCATAAATTACTCTTTTTATATCATCATCAAAAATACTGTCTATCATAAATTCAATTTGATTCATTTTATAAGAATTATCTTTATATCTTCCATAATCATTTTTACTTTTACTTTCTTGAATATTCAATTCAAATATTTTCTTTATTATATTTTCATAATCATCTTTTTCTAATAATTCATTTTTTATATTATCATCAAAATTATAATCTTTACATTTATCTTTTATTTGTTTTTGAATTTTAGCTTTTATTTCATCAGAAGGTTGTAAATCTAAGAAATTATATTTTTTTATTTTTTTTTGAATAATATCATAATTTTTTGAATTTAGTAAAATATTATTTTCTCTAAAATAATATTTATTATATAAATTATCAACTTTATTTCTTTCTTTAATAGTTTCCATTGGAATGGATGATGATTTTAAAAGACTATTTGTAATTCTTATTTTTGCTGAAGTATTTCCTTTATCTTCTATATCTTCTTCATTTTCAATGATTAACTGAAAAGGATTTGGTGGATTTGAATTTGGATTTGGATTTTTTAAATAACTTGGTGTTGAAGGATTAATATCTTTAATATAACTATCTTGAATATAACTTTTACCGATGATAATTTCATTTTTTTTTATTTCTTCATTGTTCTTTTGATTAATTTCATTATTTATATTTTCTTGAATTTCTTTATATTCTGGCTCTTTGATTTCTTTGTTATTAGATAAATTTTTTAATTGTTGAAATAATGCAAATTGAAAATCATTAAATTCATTTTGTAAATCATTAAATCTTTTATTTTGTTGGTTTTTAATTGTTTTAAATTTTTCATCTAATACTGGATTTGATGAATTCATAAAACTTTGACGTAATATTGATTGATTAATATTTTGATTTATTTGAATGGTTTTATTATTTGGTTTTTTAAATGATTTCAACACCAAATTATTTTCTTCATTTTTTTTTTGTAAATTTTCTATTTCTTTTTTTAATTCTTTCATTTTTTGATTATTTCCATTTTTATTTGTATTTTTTATATTATATATTGTTTTATATAAATTACTTTTTAATAAATTTAATTGATGATCAAAATTCATTTTTTGAAAATATGTATTTGAACTTATTAAATTTCCTTCTTTTAAATTATATAAATTTAAATGTTTTTTAATATAATGTTCATGTATTTTATCATATGAATTAAAAGTTTTATCACATAAATCACAATTAAAAATTCCTTGTTTTTTAATTTTATAATTATTATTTGTAATTAAAAAAATTTCTCTGGGAATCAGATTTTCATTTCCAGTTTCAATTAAAAAATCTTTATATTTATTTATTTTACGCATAATATTTATTTGATTATCATTATTCTTTTTTATTATATTTTCATTTTCTAATTTTCTATTATTTAAATCTAATTGTTTTTCTTCTTGCTCTTCTATATTATTTTCTAGAAAAGAATTTAATTTTTTTATTTCTTCTTGACATTGAAATAAATATTTTAATAATTCTTGAAAAAAAGGAATTAAAAAAACAAAGTCTCTTGTATTTTCTTTCCTATTAAAATTTTTAAAAACCATTGTTGGTAATATTTTTTCAATTATATCTAAATCATATTTGTTTAAAATTTTTTCAAAATTATATTGTATAATATCTTTATTTGATATAGAAGAATTTTCTTTATATGGATATTTATATAAATTTAATTGTCTTTGTAAAATTATATTTATTGTGTTTTTTAATATTTCATTTCTTGTATTATTATTAAATTGATTAGTGTTATTCATTGAAGAATAAGAATTAAAGTTATTTGAAAGATTTGTTTCATTTTCAAATTTATGAAAACGAAAAGTGGACATTTTTATTTTTGTTTATATTTATTATAATTTTTTTTTAAACTTTATTTCCCTTTCTTTTTTTTTAAATTTTTTTAAATGTTATTAAATAAAAATAAGTTTTTATTTTTATCAGAAATTTAAAAATAAAATTTTTAATATATAATGATATTTTGAATTATTGTTTAAGATATTTTTTATTTTTTTTATTTTATAGTTTTATAGGTTTATATATTTGTTTTATTGGGGAAATATATATTAAATTTGATATTTGTGATTATTATTATTTTTTTCAAGAAATTAATTTGTTTTTCTTATTTTTCTGGTTTAAATTGTTTGATAATGTAAAAAAGAATTTTTATTTTTAAAATAATCCAACTTTAATTTAATTTTTTTAATATATTTAAATCAAGATTGTTCATATTCATTTTCAATTTCTTTCATTTGAACTCCAAATTCTTCTTTTTTTTGTTCTAAAGATTGGAAATCAATATTAGTAAAAATCTCAGAAAAAATTTCTTTCATTTCTTGATTAGGTTCAACAATACTAATATACGAATTTTTTTTATAATGTAAATTTAAATAATTTTCAAAGTCATAGACTCCTTCATATTTAGGTAATATAGAATAACTAAACATAATTCTAATAATATAATCAGAATAAATTCCACATAAATTACCTAAAAAAGTAGTATTAGGAGTAAAAAGAGATAAAAAAATAAAATTTTAAAAGAAGAAAATTTGTTCTGAGCAAAAAAATATTAAATACTTTAATTGGTTTGTTTTTATTTTTCTAAATTCAAAAATATAAGAATATAAAGAAAATAAAAGAGAAGTCATTCCACATTCATACATAAAATCTCCATTATAATTAATGTCAATTATTTTATTAAATATTTTAAATAATAATATTATTGAAATATAAAAAATAGAAGTCATTATTATCATTATAAAAATTATTATGAAAGAATAAAAAGTTCCTATTGTTTTTTCTAAAGATTTACTTATATTAAAAGAAAAGAAAATTTAAATTAAAAGATGACAAATTCCATAATGTAGAAAATGATGAGTTATTATTCTATAATATTGGTTTTTTATTAATATTGTATTTAAACTTATTGATAATTCCGATATTTTTAAAATTTACATAATAAATATATTGATAATGTTTAAAAATAATAATAATATGAATGTTGGATAAACTTTTATTAATCTTTTATTTATATTCTTCTTTTTTTGTCTTTCATTTTCATTTCTTTCTTGATTTTGAAATAACTCTACATTTTGATCTTCATTTTCGTTATCTAAATTCATTCTAATATATTAATTATTATAAATAAAATATAAAATGAAATATTTTTTATTTGAAAATAAAAAAAGTAAATTTATAAGAATTACTATAAAATAATTTAAACATATAAATTTAAATAACACTAAAACTTAAATATAATAAGAGATTATACTTTATTAATTCATAATAATTACTTTAACTATATAAATTATATTTATTACATTTGTTATTTATGAACAATTTAATTAATTAATTTTCATAAGTATAAAAAGTTCAAATTAAAATCAAAAAAAATAAAAAAAGAAAAGAAAAAAAAACAATCAAATGTATAAAAAACCAAATAATTATTACAAATCATATACAATATCATCAAATCAATATATAACATATAGTAAATCAAATTATTATTCAAATTTTTCATCAACAAAAAAAAAATGTTCAAAGAAAAGAATAAATTCAAATAATTATAATTCAAAAAAATCAAATTTCAAAAAGCAATATTCAAATTACAATTGGAATAATTCAAAAGAAAATGATAAAAATTACATAAATATATCAAAAAATGAAAATGATTATTCAATATATTCTACAAATAATGAAATGAATTATGAAGAAGAATATAAAGAAAAGAAAAATAATTATCCAAATAAAAAAAAAGAATCTATTGATAATACAGATGAATCTACTTTTTGTCTTAGTTATGGAAGTTTTAATGAAAATGAAAATAATGAAAATAATAATTTTGAATGTTTAATTAAAGAAAATCAAAATTTAAATTTAAATAATGATGAAATTTTCTTTGAAATAAATAAAAAAAATTCACAAGATTTTGAAAATAATAATAAAGATTTAAATATTCTATTAAATAATAAATCAAATGAAATGTTAATTAACAAAGAATCTAATGATTATATATCTTTAAAAAATTTAAATTTAAACCGGGAAAGTTCAAATATAATTAATTTAAATAATAAAATAAATAATAAAAAAACATCAAATAAATATAATAAATTCAATATTCAAAATAATAATATTTTTCAAACTCAAAATCCTATTTTTGAAAATACTGAAATATTAAATGTTAATGTTAAAATATCAAAAGATAAAATTGCAATATTTAAATTAAGAAGATATGATGATTTATTTAATACTGTTAAATTATTTTGTGAAATAAATGAAATAAAAGAAGAATTAATTAAACCAATTATTATTAAATCTTTAGAAGCAATGAATAATGTTTATAAAATTTATAATTGGAAATTAAATTCAAATAATATTAATCATTTAAATTTTATTTCTAATCAAAATCAAATTTAAAAAAAAAGGGGAAAAACAATAATAAAATAAAATAAAAATCTTTCATTATATATGAAAGTAATATTTGTAAATAGATAAAATGGAATAATTTAATATAAATGTAAATACTAATTAAATATAAGAAAATTTTCATTTTTTTTCATTTTCTTTTTTTTTAAAAAATTAAAAAAAAATGAAATATAATAATTTTCAAATAAATATAATCTTAATAATAAGATTATTAAAATTAATAAATTCTCAAAATAAGGATTTTCAAATAATATGTGGATTAGAAAAATGTGATTTAAAAGGTGGAAAATGTTCAATTAATTTAAATTGTACTTGTAATAAAGGTTATGATACATTGTATAAATATAATGATTTAAAATGTAATTATAAAAAAATTTCTAAATTTAAAGCTGGAATATTAGAATTTTTTTTTGGTTTTGGAATAGGACATTTTTACTCATTAAGATATAATTTTGCTGAATTTAAATTAAGTTTATATTTATTTCTTATTTTATGTTGTTTTTTTTCTATTTATCAAATTAAAGAAATCTTCAATGAAAATGAAGCCAATGATTATCCTAAAACTTCTATTTGTGTTTTATTTTCTATTGGTTTATTCATTTTTTTATTAATTTGGCAATTTATTGATTGTCTTTTATTTTTTTTTGGATTTTATTTAGATGGTAATAATATTAAAATGAATTAAATTTAAAATATATATTTATTATATTATTAAAAAAAAATTAATTGTTATTGTAAAGCCTAATTTTCTTTATAATTAAAAATAAATTAAATAATAGAAATTATGAATTTGATTGTTGATAAAAATAAAAAAATTGATTTAAAAGTATTTTTTAATTTTTTAACAATCATAATGAATATTATTTTATAGATTTTAAACAAAAACAAACAATTTACATTCTTTGGGGGAAAAACATTTAAGAAGGTAATAAGGATATGAAACCATGTTTTTTTATCCCTTTAGATTTCCAAAAAGAACAAATAATAATAAAAATATTTATATTTTTTAACGATAATAGAGAATATAAAGATGATTTTTATTTTTTTCAAAAAATTTCTTAGAGATTTTAATTTATGTATCATGTACAATTTATAAAAGAAATATATAAAACAAAGAAAGAAAAAGACAAAATATTACTTGAATTTAAAGTTTTTTTACACTTTTACATACTTTTAACAATAATTATAATATTTTATCAACTCTTTATAATTATTTATATTTTTATATTCTTATTCTAATCACCATTTATTTACTTTCTTTTTTTAATTTATATAATCTTTTATTATCTCTTTTCTTTTTCTTCTATTAAATCTTTTTTTATTTTTATTATAAAATTCCTTCACTTCTTTTTAATTTTTATATTCTATTAATATATTAGTATAATATTTTTAATTTTGGATTAACTAACTTAATAATATAAATATTAGTTTCAGAATCATATTCAGTAGATAAGGGGTCTATTCCATCCCATATCAGTTCTATAAAAACTGGTTATTTTATTATAAGTATTAATATATTCAGTACAATTATTTGAACTTACAATTAATTTTTTTGTATTCCTTTTTTATTTCATTGTGATTTTTATTAATTGTTCTTTTAAATAAACCTAAAAAAGAAGTTTTGTTTTGATTAAATGAAAAAGTCATATTTAATATCATTTATTTGAAAATTAAATAAAAATATTATATTATTTGATTAAAAGTTAAATTTTTTTTTGAATAATTTAGATTCTGAAATTATTCTATGGTAAATATTTTTATTATTTTTAAAATTATAAAAAACAAACTTATTGTTTTTATTTAAATAAAACTCTAACCTTTATTATATAAATTTAAATTTCTAAAAGAATTAAATATGAAAAAGATTTCTTTTGGAAAAGAAAATTATCAATGTTCAAAACATTTTTTCATAAATTTCTTATAATTATATTAATTAAATCCATTTTAAAATTTCAGGAAATTAGATTAAATTATTTTTTTTTATTCTTTCAATATTATTTTTCAGTTATAAAATTTATTATAATAATAATATAATCTATTATTGAATTTATCAGTTCTAATTTTTTATATTTATAATCATATATTACTAAAGAAATGTCTATAAATCTGATAAAGCGTTTAAATTTTTTTATTTTTTTTACAAATTCAAAAAAGTACCAAGAATTAAAATTTACTTTTTTGATAATAATTATACATAATATAAATAAATAAATATTTGAATATTTTTTATAATTTTTTTAAAAAAAATATTTATTTACAATCAATTTTTCAATATATGAAAAAAAACAAATTTATTTTATATTACCTATGAATAATCATTTAATATTTATTATTTATTCTTCTCCTTTATTTTGATTGACGTGATTGTCATTTTTATCTTTTTCATTATTTTTATTATTAATATCTAAATTAAAAGCATTAACAATATTATCAGCAATATCACTTATATTTTCTTCTTTTTTATTTAGTAAATTTAATTTCTGATTAAATTTATCATAAGATTTATATTTAAAATCATATTTATTAGAATAAGAATTTCTTGAAAAATTATTATTTTTAATTAAAGACTTATCTAAAAAAGATTTAAATTTTTTAATTTTAAAATTCACCAAATTGATTTTTTGTTTTGTTTCAAAATAAGCAATATCAGAAAAATCATTAATATTTATATTTAGACTAAAATTATTTTGATTATTATTTAAAGGAATAAAACCAAAAGATTTTTTCATATTTAAAGCTTTCTTATATGTATTATTATTTCTTGTTGAATAAAACATTTGATTATTATTAAATGTATTGTTATTTAACATTTTTTTAAATTATATTTAATTAAAAATACAGAATTAAAATTATTTATATTTTTTATTATAAATATTTTTGTTTTTTAAAAATGGTTTTTAAATAAATAATTATTTTCACATCATTTATTTTTAACTTTAATATTTACATTATCAAAAAGTTTATTAAATTTTTTTGAAAAATTATTATATTTATTATTATTTTTAATAGAAAAAATACTTAAAGATTCTTTTTCTATTTTTTCAAAAGGTAATTTTTTAACAATTGAATTTAAATCATCAAAATTATCATATTCAGAAAATTTTTTTTCATCTAATAAATAACTTTGAATAGAAATAACATTTTTAATATTTTCAAAAGAATTTTCATAATTAAAATCTAAAGAATCATTATTTTTAATTATGGAATTTTTTTTATAATGTTCTTCAATTAAAGTTAATTTTATTTTTGAATTTTTATTTAATTTAACATCTTTTTTTTTTTCAAATTTCTTTTCTAAATTTTCATTCGAACTTGTTTCAGTTCTTGAAGTTGTTATTGCAGTTGATTTATTATTTGAGTTTTTATTAATTAAATTTATTTTATTATTAAAACTAATATTTGATTTATTCATTATTATATTTTGTTTTGTTATTTCTATTTCTTTTATATTTTCTTTTGGTTTAAAGTCTATTTTTTTTCTTATGAAAAATTGTTTTAATATTTTTTTCTTTTTCTCTATTTCTTGATTTTTTATTATTTTTTTATTATTTTTCTCTAAGGATTTTTCTTTTTTATAATCTAATTCTTTTTTATTTACTTGAATACATAAATAATTATTTGAAAAAGTTAAATTTTTTTTTACTGTTTTTTTATTACAATTATTATTAATATTATTATTATAATTATTATTAATATTATTAATATAATTTTTTTCTTTATTTTTTCCAACTGAACTATTATAACAATTATTAACAATAATAGCAATTGTTTTTTTCATATTTTTTCTAATTTGTCTTAAAGTTTTATTTTCATTTTTTTTTCCATTGTTATAATCTTTACTTAAATTATTATTTGTAATTGATTTCATATGTTTATAAGAAATCATTTCATCTTTTATTATTAAAGTATTATTTTTATTTTTAATTCTTGAAGTATTTAAATTAGAATTATTTTTCAAACTAAAAGAATTTATTTTATCTTTATTGTTATTTAAACTAGTAACTTTAATTACTTGTTTTTTATTTTCTAAATTAGAATTTCCAATAGAAACATTAAAAGTATTGTTATAATGATTTTTAGTATATTTTAATTTATTAATTTTAGGTTTTGAATTATTTTTTAAAGTAGTATTTTTCTTTTCTTTATATAACTTTTGAATTTTTTGGCTTGTTTCAAAATATGAAGTTGCTACTTTATTTAATTTTCCTTTTATAAAAATTGTTTCTGTTCCTGTTATTATACTTATTGGAATTGATTTTTTAATTCTTGGTTGCATTATATTATTACTTTTAGAATTTTCATGATGATTTATCGATGAATTCATTTCTGAACAAGAATAAATAAAATTAATTTTTTTTAATTAATTTTAATATATATTTTTTTTTATAATTATTTTAATTTAATTAAAATTTTATTGATGAAAACAGTTTTTTTTTGGAAGTTTATATTTTATTTTGTTTTTATTCTCATTTAAAAGGGAATGTAATTTTTCAAAGAATAATAAAAAATGTGATTATATTATTAATAATAATTGATCAATATTAAAAGAAGAGATTATAATTAAATAATATGATTCCTACCTGAAAATATTAAAAGGATTTATTAAAATATTTGAAGAAGTTAATAAAGAAGTAATGAAATTTTATTCAAATATAATAATAATGATAATAACGATATTTCAATAAAAGAAAAGGATGTTTTAATAGTTTATTATTTAGTAATAAAGAAAATATAAAACATATCCTATGATTTTTTTAATTTAAATAATTATTTTATTGATATCAAATAAATTGAATTATTTAAGTATTATATAAATGTTTATATTAATAAAGATAAATAAAAATTTATATTTTCGATTAATTTTACAATTATTATCTTTCTTATTATATACACAAAATGAAAAAGTAAATTATACAATAATCAAATTTAGTTATTACTTATTTCTTCTTTACCATTAAAAGATACTTTTAAATTTTTTTTAACTGATTTTTTAGAAGGAATAACTAATTTCTTATATAATTCTTCTCCTTTTTTACCATAAATTTGTCTATAAACTAATTAAATTAAAAATATTATATATTACTTCTTTTAATATTTTTATCTTTTTCTTGAGAATTATTTTGATTTAAATAAGTATTATATTTTGTAACGAGAAATAATTTTTTCTCTTCATTTGATAATAATTCGTATTTTATATAATCTTCTTCGTGAGGAGAATTTTTCCAACAAATTTTAATTAATTTTGAAAGGAAAATTAACATTATTATAATACAAATCCATTTAAATTCAATTGAAAGTTTCATTAAACTTACTTCATTATTATCCATAATTTTTTTTTTATTAATTATAAAAATACTAAAAATAGTGTTTTTTATTATTTATTATTTATACTTAATAAGATTATTTAATGATGTTAGATTTATAATATTATTATTTATATTTAATTTGCTATAAATCATCCTTTTCATTTCAATTCTTGTATGATAATATTTTTTTAAATATAATTCATTTAATCTTTTATTTTTTTATATTTTTCTTTTATGAAAAAATATCTTTATTAAATCATTCTTTTCTTAATTAATTATATTTTTTTTTAATTTATATAATAATTTTGAATGTTTATCATAAATTTTTATTTTTTGTATTCCCCTTTATTTCCATTTAATTGATATTTATTTAATTTTTTTCATTTTGAAATAAAGGAATTTAAATATTTTTCTTTAATAATCGATTATAAAAGTGAATTATTTTTTATTATTAATTTGCTTCTTTTAATAATTAAAATCTTTTAAAACATTCTATTTCATCAATCTCAAATTTCTCTTGATTTACCATCAAATATTAATTAATCCATTTATAATATATTCATTGAATTGTTTTGGTAGACATATTATATTTTGAAAAATATTTATTTATTGTTTTATTATTTGATATGTTAAATTACTTTCAAAAAGCTGAATTTGATAATAATTTTAAAAAAACGTTTTTCTTTTGAAAATATTTTTTTAAATTATTTAATTATTCTTTTTTTCTAATTATTAATATAATTAGAATAATTATTACTTGATCTTTCTATTCACCAAAAAGAAAAATTTAAATAAAAAAATTTTTAAAATAATTTTAAATAAAAGAAATTTTATTTTTAAAAATACTCAAATTGTAATAATTGATTAGCAAAAAATTCTAAATTTAAATGTTCAATTGATTCAATAGAATTATATAGTTTTAGAATTTGAATAATATTATGATAATAATTATGAATTTTAGAAAAATAATTTTTGGAAATTAAATCAACAATAGAAGATAAAATTTCTTCTTCGGCTTTTTGAATTTCATTTGTTTTTTCTTCTAAATTAAATCTTAAAATATCTTTAGTACTAATATTATTATTTTCTTCAATATAATTTAAAATATGACCAGATAAAAAGTTATTATCATTAAATTCACCTAAACAAGAAAATTTATTATTTAAATCAATTAAAATAGCATGTTCATCATTAAATAAATTATCTTTAAATTTTCCTTTATAAATAAATGAATACTTATCATTTGTAGTATTTATTTGTTTAAAATATAATCCATCAATTAGTTCATTATCTTTTATATTTCCTAAAAATGCATCATAAGAATAATTATTTAAAGATTCTTCAATATTATTTCTTTTTCTCCATATAAATAATCCTTTTCCATTTTTAATTCCATTTTCAAATTTACCAAAATAAAATTTTTTGCTATCTTCATATAAATAAAAACCATAACCGTTCATTTTATTATTATTAAATTCTCCAATATATATTGAATCATTTGTAAAATAATTAATTCCAAATAATTCTCTTTCAAATTTACTATTTAAATATCCTAAATATGAGAAATATCCTCTATAATCCATTAAATATTTTGGTAAATTTATATTATATTTTTCATCTGTTTTTTCTGACTCTTCTAATTTTTCAGTTATTAATTTCAATGTTGTTTTATATTTTTTATCTTCTGAATTATATATTTTATTTTTTGGGTTTTGAAAAAAAATTATTATTTCTTCTTGAGTTTCTTTATCTATACTTATTTCTGTTTTCATTTTTTTTAAAATTTAAAATTTTTATATTAATATATATAATATTTTAATAAACTAAACTCCAAAAAAAGAAAACAACTTAAACAATAAAAATGGGGATTGGGGATTGGGGATTGGGCCCAATCCCCATTTTTAAAGATTATTTATAATATAATTAAAATTTATATTTTAAATTTTATTATTTAAATAATTTA
>JAEEGL014617319.1_pt1 | contig 23197 bp, 16 predicted proteins | sample 9134231 | NCBI WGS metagenome assembly JAEEGL01 (sample SAMN16246548, study PRJNA631951) | gut metagenome | biome: gut microbiome; feature: rumen; material: fiber-attached | host: Bos | place: Iran: Karaj | collected 2018-10
TACGCCGCGAGCCGCGGCCGCCGTCAGGTTCTGCCCGAACACGGCCGCAAGCGCTATGGCCATGGCGGCAAGCACCGCCAGGTCGACAGACGTCCCCAGGCCGGGGATTGGCACCACATTTCCTCCGGCCGCTATCCCAGCGGACGTGTGAATGATCTTGTGGCACTTCGATTTTTGCTCTTTTGTCATTGTTCTTTCTCCGTTTGTTTTTACTTGTTAGTTACACACGCCCGTGCGGCGCAAATTGTTCTGCGGCTGAGTTCGCCAGCGATCCACCACCCGATGGTGCGCGCCATCACAAAGGAAAGCGATCCAGACACAAGCGGCCCGACTAGCGGGGCCAGCCGCCCGAACTCCCTGACGACGCATCCAACCGCAAACCTTGCTGCCAAACGCTTTATCGCCGCCAAAGCTATCCCGCGCGCAGTAGCCTCCGTCAGGCTCTGTCCGAACACTTTCGCCAGGCTCAGGGTCATCGCGGTAAACATTCCGTAGTCCGCCACTGCGCCCACCGCAGGTATGGGCACAAGGTTACAGCACCCTGCGGCCATTGCAGTCTTGTCGATTATCCTGCCACACTGTTCTTTCTGTTTATCCGTCATGAGTAGACTCCTTGTGTTTGTACTCGTTGTTGAAAACTGTCCTGGTCAGGCGGCGCACACAAACGCGCGGCGCACATGACGATTGAGGTGCGCGCAGTATGCGCTGATCACCTTGCGCCCTTCCTTGGAAAGGCTCGTGCGCTTCGAGTAGAAATGGCCGCCATAGGCGTAACCACTGCGGGCCGACTCCGCGCGGCGGCGGCGGTCGCGCATGTCGCGCTCCCTCGCGCGCTTCTCAGCCTTGCGGGCGAGGCGCTCATAGCGAAGGGCCTTCTTCTTGTCGGCTGGCACTGCCTTGCCATCTTGGTAGATGTCGGCAAGCTCGCAGTACGCGCCGGGATCCGACTTTGCGACCTTGCCAAGGTAGCGGATGGCGCGATCGGCCTCACCGCGCACAAGCAAATGCTCCGCCGTCCTGGCATACTCCTTCTCGCGGTAGACGACAGGCTTCGCCTGCTCTTGCCCCTGTTCTTCCGCCTCAGGCAAGCATGCCGCTGGCATGGACTCGGGCACCTCTTGCACCGTCGCCTCAGTCGCAACCTGTGCAACAGCGCACTTCTCTTCTTCAAGGCCAGTGAACTCAACCACGATCGGGCGCACAAGGCCATTCACGAGAATCATCGTCTTGCCATCGAGCTTGGCCACCGAGAACGAGCGGACGCGATCCGAACCGACGATGGCAGGATGCGCATTCGCATAGTCAGCGAAGTGGTCGCGCGTCATGCATATTGAATCCTGCACCGCCTCGGCCATCTGCAGCATCGCGCAGTCCGCCTCGGAACCGTCCTTCATCCCGCCATCCTCAACCACCACAGTGTCGCCGCGATGGAAAAAGGAAACCAGGGATGAAACTTCGAAGTCAGTAGCCTGCCTGTAGCGCGCCCATGTAAGCGTGCGACGCTCAATGAAGAAGACCGTCTTGTACCCCATCGCCGTCATGGTGCGGGACATGCCATCGAGAATCTGCGCAGCATGTTCTACGCCAGTTTCGCTGAGCAGGTTGGCCACATCGACAAGGAAGACTGTACCCGCGGCGATCGGCTTGAAGTCGGGCTTGCGCTGGACGGCGCGCTGCGGCTCGCGGAAAACAGGACGTGCCACCGTGCGCTCCTTCCTGGCCATCTTATGCGTCTTCTCTACGGTCAGCATCGGCTTCTCGCATCCCGCGAGAACGAGCGAAAGTGTGCGAGTAGGCTGATTGTAGCTGCGCACTATGACTTCAAACTTGTCGCCAGGCGCGATCTTCGCAAGCGCCTTCGCACGCTCGGCGCCCTTCCCCCAGCAGCGCGGGGATATGATGCCAGACCCCTTCCCCCCGGGCATGTCGACATACACACCCTCTGCGCGCACGCACTTCACGACCGCGGTGAACCCATAACCTGCCTTGATCTTATTGATGTTCATAGTTGTTTCCTTTCCGTTGTTGTTGTCTGCGCCTCATGACGCTTATTCCGCGAAAACGCCGCTATGATAACATGAAGGGCCATCTACTGGTGAATTCCGGACCTCCGCGGATATCTGCGACTTCCAGCCGCAGCGCTTCACGACGGCAGCAACGGCATCGGCAACGCCGCACCACGCGTCGCGCAGCAGATGGAACTCCGGGAACATCACGTCGAGCGACGCCTCAAATCCCATGATCTCGTTTTCAGCAAACATGTTCATCGTCGTTACCTCCTTCGTCCAACCTACACTAGCCACGCGCCTTGGCCGCCGTCAGGTTCTGCCCGAACACGGCCGCCAGCGCTATGGCCATGGCGGCAAGCACCGCCAGGTCGGCAGACGTCCCCAGGCCAAGAATTGGCACCACATTCCCTCCGGCCGCTATTCCAGCGGACGTGTGGATGATCTTGTGACATTTTGATTTCTGTACTACTGTCATTGTTTTTCCTCCAGTTGTCATTACTTGTTAGTCTTCGAACAGCGCGTCGAGCAGGTCACAAAGGGCCCTTACGGCATTTCCAGCGTGAGCCCTGCTCTTACTGGCCATATATCCGATCTCGGCGCCGACCTGCGAGTAGAACTCCCCGTCGGAGAGCCTACCGGTCCTGTTGTCCTGCCCGAAGGAAGAAAACGCACGGTGAACCTCTGTCGGCACCTGGTGCGGCTTGTTGGACCTGTGATACACCGTCTTCATTGGCGGCTGGGGCCACCAGCTGCCAGAATGATTCCTCTTACCGTTGTAACTGTAATTTCTTCTCATCATAGTGACTCCGTTTACTCGTGTTTTATGCCTCGCCAGCGGAACCCTTCCACCAGTCGCAACTAGCATATAGCAAGGGCCATGCCAGCTTACAATGCCACGCCTACTGGATATCCAAATAACAATCAATATCTTATCGTTCAATTCCATTTTAATCGAAATATATGGATTCCTCCGACTCAAGGCCACTGCATTTATGATATAATACAAATAAAGAGACATTGTTTTTTATAAAGGAGCATTGACATGTCGAAAGAAAGTAACGCCTTAATTAGCTGGATTGGCGATACAGACATGATTGATTACTACCATTCGCTTCCCTCTCAAGAACTACAAATGCAGTTCTTGCGTCTTTTCCCCAACGACCGCAATAAAAAGAACTTTGCGGAGAAGCTGAAATATCCTCCGGAGAAATATCAATCTCCTATCAAGGTTATCTTACAAGAGCGCGGCAGCAAGATTGACGAGATACACTTGATTACAAACCGTCTTGCAATCTTTTTTAAAAATCACAACTCGTTCAAGAACTTCATTCATAATAATTGTCCAACCTTCAAGGGCAAGGTCATTATTCACGACTGCGAAGACCGACTTCCACGAATTACCGAACTGTCTGGTGTTTATACGATCACACAAGAAATCCTTTCACGGATTCGGGACACTTGCGGTGAACTCCATTGCAACATTTCCTCCGGCGTCGGCGTTACCGCTGCCGCCTTAATCATGCTTGCATCGGCATATTTTGAAAAGTTGCACATCCTCCAAGTATACAAAGCAAGTGTGAACGAAGATCCCCTCCCCGAGAAATTCTCATCCCTAATCCTCAAGCGTAGCGTCAAAACGGAAGAGAACTTTGACGGCAGCAAAATCATAGGCCAATCTGTGGCGATACAAAAGATCCTGAAAACAGCACATCGGATTGCACCATTCGACTATTCCGTGCTTCTGCTCGGCCCCAGCGGAACCGGGAAAAGTACTTTGGCACGCGAAATACATGAACTCAGTCATAGACGCGACGCAAAGTTTGAATATGTCAACTGCGGAAGCCTTACGCCGACACTTCTCGAATCGAAATTATATGGGCACAAGGCAGGCGCTTACACAGACGCCAAGGAAGATAGGGATGGTGTATTCAAAACAGCCGACAAAGGCACTGTTTTTCTCGACGAGGTCGCAGACTGTACACTCGAGATGCAAGCAACACTTCTTCACGTTCTCCAACCCGAGGATCCGGACCAGCCCACAATACGAAAGTTTAGACCTCTTGGCGCAGCATCAGACGAAACAAGCGATGTTCGAGTTATTGCCGCCACCAATAAGAACATCAAAAAGCTTATCCGTGACGGGAAATTCAGGGAAGACCTCTATTATCGCCTGGCGACGTCAACAATCAACATCCCTGGACTTACGGGACGAGAGGAAGACATCCCTCTGCTTGCCCAATCATGTCTCGACCAAATCAACCGCCACAACAAGTCTGTCCCCGGATTCTCACGCAAAGACTTATCTGCGGACGCCGTTGAGGTGCTCAAGAGACACAACTGGACCGGCAACGTTCGCGAACTTCAGAATGTTTTGCAACAAGCCGCCATCATGACTGACAGCGGCACCATCACCGCCGATGATCTTGTTTTTCAGCTAGAGGCCGACGAATCCGAAATTCCCGACCCGGAATCATTCTCACTTGAAAACATCAAAGCCGACCTCGAACGGCGATACATCGCCGCCGCAATAGACGTAACCGGTGGGAACAGGGCAAAGGCTAGCCGCCTCCTTGGCATGAAGACGCCACAAAATCTCGAATCACGAATCAAAGCACTTAAAATGAATGTCGGAGGCTGAAATCAGTTCGCCTGCTTAAAGCGAATGTTGTTGGCGAGCAACTCTTCAAATGTTACTGGCGCATAGTTGTTAACCTCAACGCCCGCATTCAAAACCCTATCGCGAATCTTGATCAACGGCCAGTAGTCGAGATCAGTATTAGCGTGAATATGGCCGTGAATCATATATGATCGAGCCTCACCTCGCCATGTCAACATAGGATAGTGACAAAGCGTATACGCTCGCCCAGCGTCAAGCGTCTCCATCGAATGACAAGATGCCACGAAATAACGGCACAGGTCTACGCCATTCATCCAGGAAGAATCATGATTTCCAGCGACAAGGATTTTGCGCCCTCGCAATCGCACAAGGATCCGCTCAACGTTATCACATCTGAAAAACAAGTCTCCTAAGACATAAACAACATCCGACTCACCAACCTTGTCATTCCAGCGGCGAACCATGACCTCGTTCATCTCCGAAACAGAAGAGAACGGTCGTTTAGCCAGAGAGATGATGTTCTCGTGGCCAAAATGCTGATCTGCCGTAAAGAATATCATATGCAAGTTTCCGCACTCGCAACGAATGCATTATCGCATATCATCAGCTCAACCATGTGGTTTAGAATTTGCACAGACACCCACCTTGTCACTCAAAATAGCCATCTCTGTCGGCAGCAATCGCGTCGCGAATCTTTTTAGCAATATCACGTCCCGAAACCAGCCTACACGACGTTGACTCCTTAATTCTCTTCTTTATGGTTTCATCAGTCGTTCCAAGACAACTAAGAAGGAAACCACGCCCCCCCACGCCCCCAAATTTCCGGACGATATTCTCCAACTTCATCACATGCTCACTCTTGACCCATCCAGCCTTGCATTCGATAATATACAAGCGGCTTCCATCAGTGAAAGTAAGATCCATCTCCTGAAATTCACGATCCTCTTTCCTATTGGGGAACGGTCCGAATCGGCCACGGAACTTCTCTATCTCCGCCTCGAAAGACACCTCAAAGCCAATCCGCAGATCAAAGATCACGCCCTCGTCTTCCAGGGGCTTAAGATCCCGATAGACAAGCTCCTCCCACCATCCCCCAGTTATAAACTTTGCAAAGCCAGGGAAATGGCCGAAGGTGAATCGCTTCAGGCCTGCGGTAAAAACCGCTCGCGCACTCTGATCAATGCTCGCTGTCATGAAGCCTTTCGGGTCGGAATACGAAAAAGGAATAAATCCTTCGCGAGTAATAAACTTCTTGTTTCCCTTTGCATGGGTATCGGTCAACTTACAAAGTTGTGTGTAACATCCGTCAATATCCCATGCACAGGACCTAAGGAACCGCGTCAACTCCTCTCGCCCGGGCAGATCAATGTCTGGTATCCTTTCCCAGCGCCCAGAGTTGCTTACCTTGAGCTGATCGCCATTCAACACATAGAACGGTTCAACCGTGTCAATGCCCCTAATCTTCTCTGACTTGAACGAGGCAAGATTTGTAACTGCGTAATTTTGCAAGTTGAAGTAGAATGGCACGCCGTTAACCTTTCTACATGCAGATATAGCACCAGCATACATCAATTTAGTACCACCGGTTAAATTGAAGCCAATCTGCGAAAGGACCGGGAGAGTCTTGACATATTCCAGCACCTTGGATCGAACATCTTCTGGATTGAACGGGTCAACTCGCACGACATCAATTTTAGCCCCAGCCAAGAAGGGCTTCAGGCATTCTGTCGAATACTTCTCTGAGGTAATGATGACATGTTTTTTGCATTGGTATTGGCGCATGCCCCAATAGGTCGGCAGGCGTTGATCCCCAAACAAATGAAAACAGACATCAAAGGACGTTACTGGGCAGCCCTCTCGGCGCGCCTGAACCCCATTCCACTCCAGCCACTCCTCTGGTAGCTTTATCGGCTCTGGACCTTTCCCAGGCTGAGAAGAGGAGATTAGCCGCTTCTTCATACGTGGAAAATTTAAGGCCGCCATTGCCCAAACGAACGCCATTACAGGAGTTCCAGGACTCAAGAACAACGTAACCATCGCCGATGGGCACGCCTTCGCCACAACAGACATGGCGCGATTAGCTGACTCATAAATACCATCCGTGTCATTCAGTTTCTTGAGGACCACCTTCTGGAAGATAACCTGAACGGCAATTCCGTTTTTCTCAAGCGACGCATTCAGCCACTCGTAATAATGGGCATGGGCCAATTGCGTATTAGCGTATTTCTGAATGAATGCATTAGTCGCTTTATAATCCGACCCATCAATTGTTTTTATCTCGGCCTCGAATGCTTCACGGGGAACGCCCTTAACCGCCTCGCATCGCTCTCGAAATGTACAACCGAGGATAACGACAGTTGAATACCTGTCCGCAGAAAGCGCTCCGAGAATGGGGCCCGTCATCCCATGCTCAAATCCAAGTGATGCCCTAAAATCAGTTATGCCATACCATGTAAGAAGAACTTTTCCCATATGCCTCCTTTACGAATCTTCAGCTTGAGCCTCATCAAATCCTCTAATTTGAATCGAATGCGCACCATTGTCCCCAGTCAAAAACGCTCGTACTGTATACAAGAACGGATGAGTTCCAAACAATTGCGGCGGCGGGGATGCTTCCAAATCGACATAGAAACGAAGGGGTGCCCCCATCTCTGAAGCCTGATGTGTAATCTCATCCAACAACTCTACAATGTCATTCCCCCAATCGCCGTTAGGCGACAATTTTTTCCCGATCCGCCCGTCACTGCTTGCGCGTGCACAAAGCAATGCAAGAAGCAGCTCAAGGAGCCGGCACTGCGTTCGCCAAAGAGACTTCGGCGTATCGTACTTGTTTGCTACTTTCCCTTGCTGCGCGTCATACAGCTTACCGACAATTTCCCGCATCGCGGCGTGGAGTGCCGAAGCGATCAGCGCGATTTCTTCGTATGAGAAAGACATGATCAACCGTTCGTCGCGCCATGCCGCCATAGATAATATCTCTAACGCACACGGCCGCATCCACTGCCCCTGCTGTACATAACCCAGCAATTTGGACATTATCTGTTTCTGCCATTTTAGCCGGCCACTGCCGAGTGCCAATCCTAGCATCTGTTTATTCAACCACTGCCTTATGTTTCGTACCTTACCCGAGATCTGCTCCAGCCATAAGGCATGTTGCGTAGGGGCATTGTCTTGGAGAAATGACAAGAAGATTCTCATTTCGTCGACGAGAGGAGGCTGGACATTGCCGCGTGCGATAAGGTTATCCATCTCCTGCGAAACTCCAGAAATAAGGGTTCTGAAAGAATTGGGAGCGCCAGCTTCGGAGAGTGATCTTCCTCCGCGCCACACAGCCGACATCGGAAATCTTGTGCTATGAAGAATCTTTGCAACGTTATCAGGGCGATTCTTTGCAGCCGATTCAAGGGTTTCCCGCCTCTGGTTCAGTACGGATGTGCGAATGCGATTCTCTAGGCTGGGGGGAAACGGATTAGATAGCGTGATATCACGCGCCTTAACATCTGAACGCCCATTGCGCGTCACCAATCTTGTCAACCAAACGGGGACAGAACCCTGCTGCTTGATCTTCTGCCGCAAAGCGTTCAAATCAAAACGCTCAGCAAAATCACGCTCACCATATTCAACGGCTCGGCCATCGACTATGATCTTCAAGTATCCTCGATCACCTTCTTGCGTCATCGTGCCCTCAACCCGAGACTCGCGTGCAAGATCCACTCTATGCTGAACCATTTCAGGGGTAATCTCTCTAGTCAGGTCAAAATGAGCCAACTTTGTATCAATCCACTCAAGGAGATCATTAGTCCCAGCGCCATCCTTTTTGGGGTACCGGCGCAGTTCAGACCAGCTCTTTTGTGCGGGGAATTCCGGCACGAGTCGCTCCAATCCGACTTCCTCGCCCTCAACATCTGTGTTGCGTACCCACTTGACTTTAATAGGCTTTACACTTGGGTCATTAACGGCTTCAAACGTCAACGAATATGGATCCGTTGCGCCGTATGTATATTTCAATATGAGTTTGAAGTCCGTGCTTTGCTTAAGAGGCGGCGCGTCAAGGCAAACATTGTAAGAAAACTGCGTCTGGCCTCGCCCACGACGCAGAGGGAAGGTTGCTAGCGGTCCTGCGGTCATCTTAAAGGTTCTGTCAATCGGGATTTCCTTGGCCTTGCCTCTTTCGGGCTCAATACGTGTGCCACGCGACACAAGCTGGAATTCGCCATACATCCCATCTTCGCAGATGACATTGCCCATGGCAAGCTCTGGCAAACAATAGCTCCAAAGCGGGACCCCGCCGGCCAAACCTCGGTGAACCACATACTTGCAAGCTCCACGAACGGGACTCGCCTCGACTCGGATAATCTTGTCGACTTTCCCGATACGAGAGCCCTCTAACATAGTTGTAATCGATAATTGGCGCCAATCTATGCGCCCATCACCCGTAACCGTCCACTGCCCATTCTCATCAACAACGGTTAAATTAGGAACATCTGTCATGCGCCTTCGGGTGTCATGGGCTCTTAACACAACCTCCGGATACTTCACCCAGACCCATCCCCTAGAATCGGGATACGACTTTAAAAGCCGTGGATCATACTGTGCCTCCAGCTTAGTTACACAAACTACCTCATCCTGGACATCAACAACAGCAACTGAAAATCCTTCGCGAGAGACAGCAGAATACGGAATCTGCTCAAAAACTGCTGCAACACTCCGAGGCAACGGCTCGGCACAAGGGAAAAGAACATTTAAATTACGGCGCAAAACTTCGAGATCAAAATCCTGTCGGAAATCAGGTGTCAGCCAGACGAGCGTATCGTCCTTTAGACACGAGCGCAGCTTCGCGCAAAATGCCTTTGCTGCGTGATCTCGGGAAGCGGGCGAGCACTCCCTGGAAAAGAATAAATCTAGGCAGGTAACCGTCTCCACATCACGATGAAGCTTTACTGCATCAGAATTAAACAGTGAAATTTCTGACCGCTGCTCTTTTCCTTTCCACCCTTGCCAGATCTGCCTGTAAGGCAGTGACAACCTGGTTCTTCCGTCAAAACATATTTGCGGTGATATTTCCGTCAAATCAACACAAGAGGGCAAAGCAATCTGAAACTCATGGGGAATCGCTCGCACCTTATCTGTTTCGACATCTGGCAATGCATCACCGGGACAGACGACATACCGATTGGTGCCAAAAGCGAACTCAATCGGTCCGGCCTCCCAGGTTAAGATGCTAAACTGATGATTATATTCAAACGACAGCGGTTGGTCCACGACCAGCGAATCCGCCGATTTCCAGATGGACGCCATCTCGCACCAGAAGTCCATAATGGCTTGGCGACGCTTCACGTAGCGAATATCGTTGTCGAGGTCAGCCTCCAACGTTTGCAGCCACCGCCAGGCATTCAGGACCCTTCTATAATCGCGATGCGACAACAAAGTATTGTTTGGCGGCGTATTGTCCCATCTGGAGATTTGCTGACACTCATCACTGCGTAGCCAATGGCGGAGGACATCCGCAAGTGGGTCTGCTGGCTCTTCTAATATATCGTGGCGAAGGTCCAAGCATGCCAGCACCTTCATAGCGCAGGCTTTCAGCAAACGGTTTTCCTGCAAATCAACCGATTGGAACCGTTTGACGCCTTGGACGTGTGGCTTGGCAGCGAGCTTCTCGCGAAAAGTCCGCCCCGGGCGTCCGGCAAGCTTTATGAAGCATCCGACATCAAATTCCTTCGCTTGAAATGTGGGCATTGACTCATGCCTACGTTGCGGGTTCTCATTCAATTCGCGTATAAGTCGAGAAAATGAATCACGTGCGTGCTCAACAATTCTCCACACCCGATCCTTAAGAATGCCTTTTTGTTCGGCCTTTTCAGACGGGAAGCAACAGTTCCTCAAGAACTCCGATAACGCCATCGGCATTGGATATCCCGTAGTGGGATCAAAACGAATAACCGACGAGAACCAATCTGTTTGGCACAAAACAGCATGAGGACCGCCGTATGCACGGCCCATTTTGCGGTAGAGCGTATACAACTCATGAAGCGTCATAGCGCAACACTCCGCTTAACTGTTTTTCACCCAGCTCATTAACGCCTTAAGTTCTGCAGGACTGCACTTAGTACATTGTTTGACCTGTGCCATCTTGAGATTTCGGAGCGGAATTCCTTCCTGACGAGCAAACTCCTCAACAGCCGTCCTATATTTGGCAATCACATCAACGGATTTTTCTTTCTCAGGCTTGTGCTGCTCTTCCGATTCAGACGGCCCTACATCTTCTAAATGTCCGCTTAGAATCACGGCATGCTCCACCGCTGAAGACACAGCGACCTCCGGTGTCTCAACCTCAATACTTTCATCATCCATGAGGTAATTCGAGGATTGCCAGATAAACTGGCCATAGCCGAGCGTCAACGAATTCTCAAAATCCTTATCTAAGTTAAAGGTGGCCTTCTGACACCCAGCATCTTTCACGCCAATGGTTGACAGCATTGTTCTGATCTCGTCAAGGCAATTCTTGCGTGTTACACCCGACGTATCAATGCCGCGCAGTTTTGGCATGATCTTCATGACCAACTGATCCTCGAATGCATTATGAATTGCCTGCGCCAGCTCATCGCGATCCTTGCGCTGCCTCGCGTCCCGAACGTCCGGATAGACATTGATATAGAACTCAACCGATTGCCACACACGATGTCCAATGGCTCGTCCCGCCTTGGCAAGATGCCCGTTCATTGTCTCCAGAAACTTCTTATACGGGGCAATCAATTCCTTCCCGAAGCTACCCTCTTGCGCTCCGTCCGACAACCAATCCCTCCAAATATTCCAAGTCATAAAGGGAATGTCCCAATTGAGATCGGGGCATTCCAACGTCGGGAATACATCGCACATCTCAGCCAACTTGTAAAGATGAGGACGACGGATCAACTCGGTTGGACGGGGAAAGTAAAGCATGTTCGAGCGATCTAGAACCTTATCCGAAAGCGACTTCGTCGTCTCGTCCTGGTTCATAGTTCCCGTCCAAAGAACATTTCTCCCAAGCGTCAACTGGAACGGGTCCATCTTCGATCCAATCTTAACGTCAAGGGCAGGCAAGCGTCCATCACCGCGCCGATCCTCAAGCTTGCTTAAGAACTCGGCAAAGTATAGCTCGGGGTGAGCAAGGTTCATCTCATCAAGAAGAACCATGCACAAATACTTTTCAAGTCCTGGATATGCAGGTGTCTGAGGAGCCTGGCTTTGAGCAAGGAACTTCACAAGCGGTTGTGCATCAAATACATTGTCAATTGAATTGAAGTAGCCCAGCATTGACTCCTGACTATCCCAGTTTGGCTGGACGGGAACCGACTCATAAAAGATCTTCCCGAAATAGGAATACAATTTCGGGAGTTGCGATTTACCTGTTCCGGAAACGCCCGCCAGCACGGTCAACGGTGACATCTCGGCGGTCTTCAACGACGTATGAAATGCTTTGAGGATCCGAGGATGGAATCTGACGCCATAATATTTGCACTTAAGCAGAATTTGTTCAAGCCACTTGATTTCGTCGACAGGACGCTTCGTCTTTTTCGAGCCATCCTTCATGCTGATCTCCACAGGTGCGCCAAGCATGGACTCCGGCCAATCGCGCAGTGTCGGGACGGTCGGCGGAGGCATATGCTTAGGGATACTTTTTAGAACAGGGGAGCCGTCCTCTGATTTCACAATCTTGCCATCTGCATCTCGCGCTTCGATCTCAACACGCTGTTCACTCTTGATTGCCCGAATGCGAGCGTCTCTGCTTGCCGCATCCTCCTCAGGCGAGCATTTGCGCTTATAATCCGCATACAGTTTCCGCCATTCGGCCTCATAGCGTTCCGCCTTAGCCTGCGCAATCTTAAGACTGTCTGTCAGCTCGTCGACACGGCCCTCCAATTCACGGCCAGACTCAGCTGACTGTCGAGAAGTCTGGAGCTGCTGTTGCAAATCGGCAATGCGCGCGTCTTTCTCACGAATCCGACCCTCGAGATCTTCGCGCATCTGTCGCATCTCTTCGGTCGGTTCTGTGGTCAGGCGCTCATGCAAAGCCGCCAACGCATCAGTCTGCGAACGCATCTTGAGGATGATCTCTTGCGGAGACTGTCCACCAAGCAGGCTTTCAAGCGTCTTATAACCATCAAGCAACGATTGCTGCGAATGTAGCGTCTCACGAAGATTCTCATTCTCACGTTCCGCGTCAGCAACCTTTGTCTGCAACACGGCAAAGCGAATTCCAAACCGCTTTTCTACTTCGCCGTCGATATCCGCCTCGCGACCATCAAGCAGTTCCTGCTTGCGTTCCTCGATGCGACGGATTCTAGCCATCTCTCGTTCAAGCGATGCAGCAACGTCCTCCTTCAAAGCTTCAACGCGAGCAAGTTCGCACTTAAGCTCCTCTTCTTTGGCCGAGATGCCTTGCTCACGAGCCGCCAGACTGCCTTTTTCCGCATCAATCGACTTCCGCTCTGCAGCAATCTCTGCGACTTGAGCAGTCCGCTTCTCCTCCCACGCCTTCCTTTCTTCTGAAATCATAGTACGGATCTCAGCGGCCTTAGCGTGTTCATCTCTTCCTATCTGCTCCAGACGATCTTGTTTCTGCTTTTCGAGAAGCTCGTCCAATCTTTTAATGGCGGCAGCCTGCTCTGATTCGATCTTGATCATTGCCGCCTTCCTCTGTTCGACAATTTCCTGGGCCACGCGGGCTCGATCATCCGCAAATCCCGCATCGCGCTGGGCTTCAGCTTCTGCAATGCGACGTTCGCGCTCCACGAGATCTGCCTTGGTTTTCTCTACCTCCGCTTCCTTTTTGGACAGTTTTTCTGATGTCACGCGAAGCTTTTCAGAGCGTTCATCATTCGCCTTCGCCTTGGACTCGACATCAAGCAACATCTGGCGCACTTTCTCGGCAAACCCTGCGTCAGCTTTCTGCTCCCGTTCTGCAACGGCAAGTTCTCGTGCAGCGACTTCTCCGTCCCTCTTCTTTATGGCGGCGGACTCTTCTTCAAGCTGTCGCTGAAAGTCATCAAGCTGTTTCTGCCGCTCATTATATTTCGCCTCGATTTTCGCTACGGCTTCCGAAAATGCCGCATGCTGTTGCTCGGGAAAACCCGACCGTGCAGCCAATTCCTTATTAGCAAGCGCTTGCTCACGTTCGACAAGAACTGCATTCCTTTTTTCAAGTTCCGTACGTTCTTTAGCGGACTCAGCTTGCGATGCCTTGAGGAGTTCGGACGCATGAGCCAACACTTTTTCCTGTCTCTGGATGTCAAGCTCTTTCGACTCGAGCTCCGCACGCATTTTCTGAAGATTGTTTTCCTTCTGACGCAGACGCGCCCGCTCTTCGCGAATTTCGCTTTCGTCTTTTCCAAAAATGGCCATGTTAGTTCTCCTGTAATGTTTTGATGATCTGATAAGCGTTCTTACGAAATTGTTCTATTGTCGTCTGATCCATAACGACTGGTTCGTTTCCATGCTTCCGCTCTTGAAGAATCTCGCCTATGATGCAGACAAACCCCGGACATTGTTCATGTATCCGATTAAGCACGGAATCCTCCACCTTGAGCAAGAACTCCGCGAGGCAAGCCCCTAATGTCGAGGGCCGACCGGCCAAAGTCTCACGTACTCTTTTCTGGCTCAAACCGCAAGATTGCGGAAGCGGCCCGAAGCCAAGCTCCCTCGACCGCGAATCGACCATCACAACAAGTTCATCAGCCGAAGGCATTGTGACATTTCTGAAATCATCCTTGGAGCGGCTCGTGAATAGGTTCTGTATTACGGCATAGCAAGCATTGAGGAAAGACAGTGCGTCATCGTCGCTGCGGAACCTGAAGGCTCTCTCCGCATTCACCAGCGCCTGTCGCGCGCTTTCCGTTAGGTTATTGTAGGCGCTATAACCGAAGGCACTGATGACACCCAGACGCGCTTCAACAATCTGATCAAACGCACGTTCGCTTGCCTCTGAAGCTTCGATCTCTCCTCCAAAATGAATACTCGGAATCAGCGTTCTTACAACATCGCAGACAAAATCATCATCGCGAAGTTTTTCATCACCATACCCTGATGCAAAGCTTCCATGTTCTTGATTGTCACGTAATTTCTTCATTTGGTGGACTCGAACGAAGAAATCAGGATACTTCCGCAAAAGAACATAAAGCCTATTCTCGGGACCAGAAACGTCCGCTTGAAGCAATGCAATAGCAGTTACCGTTGCCATTTCCGCCTTGCCGTTATTGAAATCTATGATTTTCCCGCGGGCTATACTACGAAAAACATAGGCCGGCACATTCGCACAATTCAGTTTCGATGCAATCTTAAGAAGTTGTCCAACGTGTTCATCTTGCGGCAAGAACTCAATCACTTTGATTGCAGACTCATAAGACCCGTGATAGCAATGGTAGAACAATGCCCACTCAAGCGAGGAATACAACTTGGTTATGGAGCGATAAGGGCGTTCGCCAGGGTCCAAACACTGTATTAACCTCGGATAATATGCCCTACTGTGATCATCGCAGACAAAGTTACTCTTGAACCGGTTACCTGCTCCGCCCTCTTGCCACCCTTGCTGTGGGGAAACTGATTCGTACCACCTCTTCAGCCACTCCTCCAACTGCGGATCGACATCAGATGTTGCCGTTTCTGCGAAAGCCTGCTCAAGGAGACCAGAAAAACCAAATCCAAACGGATCTGCGATTCTGTAATCCGCGTCAGCCTTTTGAATCGCCATCCGGCAATGCAAATAGTATGTATCCGTCTGGCGCTGAACAATAATCTGGCTTGGCGAAGGTGGAACCCCCTTCTCAGAAAATAGGGTGCGACGAAACATCGCTTTGCGAATCTGAAGAACATCCATCGGCGTTGGCAAAGGACATTCTTGCCAGTTTGACATCCTATGCAGTTTTTTGGCACTTTGGTCTAGATTATCAAGCGCATCGCCTTTTTCCCAGCGTTGAGGTTCCGACTCAACCATCTGCAAATAGGGCAACAGCTTCCCCGTTACAAGTTCACGATATACTATCCCTGTGGCATATTCTGGCTGCGCATTCTCGTGTTTGGCATTCTCATTCTCGACATCATCTTTCCACGCTTGTCGACGAAGAGGGATTATTGTATTATGGACGTCAATAAATGCCTGATCGCGCAATCGCAACAAGACGACCTTCACGAAGTTTTCAGGCAGGCACGTCTCACTCGCAAGTTCCGATTCGGAAAGCTCTGCCCCGCCTGCCGCATCAATGATCTGCAAAATCACTCGCTCAAACGGATTAACGCCTTCGGAGCTAGACCTTCTCTCGTTCTTCTTTGGCATTGTCAGCCGATAGGCAATGACCGGCCAAAGAAGATCTCTTGGCGCCCCCCTAATCTCACCAAATGGAGCAGAACCAAGAAAATGGGGAACTCTTAACGCCATGACCGCACAACCCCCTCTTCTTTGCAAAGCTTGTAGAAGTTAACAAGACCAGGAATTCCAATTTCGGGATCTGGGTCGTTTGCGCGAGGATCTTTTACAATGCCCGGATCTCCCACAACCACAAGCAATCTCTTCTGACGACTCATTGCAACATTCAAGCGGTTGTATAAGACCAGGTGGCCAAAGGGATGTGCCGCTTTGGCCGATGGCGCAGTCCGCACGACTGAGAGAAAAACGACATCGAATTCCCTGCCCTGGAAGGAGTCAACCGTACCCACGCGGAGTCGGCCACCGGGTTTCATCTCCTCCGAAAACTTTGCGCGAAGTGCGTCTGAAAGTTCGTCCGTCTGGGCCTTGTAGAAAGAAATCACGCCGAATGACAACTCCTTGCCTTCCGGAGATTCCATCCATTTCGTCAACCACTCTTTGATGACGACCTGTTCTCTCGGCCGCACCCAGCTCGTACCAAAGCGGACAGCAGGATCTTCCTCCTTAGGAACCTCCAACCACATTGCTGGACGCCCGAACGTTCCCTCAAGATTCTGTGAAAACTTCTCTGCAGGCAAGCCGGATTTGAACGCTTCCTTTGGATTGAATCTCTTATAGAAGTTGTCGCTGATAAATTGACCAAGACGAGGATGCATACGATATTGCGTATCAAGTGTCACGCAGCGAGTAAACCCGTCCATCGCCTCGAGCTGCGGAATCCGCTGGGTAAACAGATACTGGAACATGGAACTTTTATACCACTCCTTGTTCGAAACATCTTCCAATCGGTCCAGCTCTTCTTGCTCTGGCGGCCGCTCTCGTTCCATCTGTGCAATCTTAGTCTCATCAACAAGTTGAGGCAGCTGACGATGATCGCCCACAAGAAGGATTCGTGCGCCCTGCGCCATCGAAATCAGCAGGTCTAGCGGTCCCACACGGGCGGCTTCGTCCACAATCACATATTCGTATGAAGGCAGTTTCCCTTTTGCCTCTGGACCATAAAGGCCTTTTCTCCGGAGCATATCCTTCCCGACACTTTGCTGACAAGTCGCAGCGAATGCCGCACTGTACTCTGCGACTGCCTCTTCCATTCCCCTCGGATTGCCGCGAAGTTCTCGCAAGAACGACATTAGTGCAACACTTTTCTCGTCTTTAACCGTCATGCCGCGATGACGGATGCTGTCAATCGCCCGTCGGGCAAGCGACAAAACTTTTTCATTATGCTGCTCGACGGCGAACGCTGGTGGGCGTGTGCTTTTCGACAGCATCCGTTTTTTCAGTTCCTGTAGCTCGGCCAGGAAGGTCGGTGCATTTGCTTCTGACCAGTCGGATGCCTTCTCAAGCATTGTGACTTCGTCTTTAGACAGCATGTCACGCCATTCTTCAAGAAACTCATACGCACGTTCCGGGCCATCATCCATGAACCCCGTCACAGAAACTCGAAGATTGTATAGTGACGACAGCACATTTGAGGATTCGTCATTAATCCGATCTTCAACCGTAAGTTTTGACAGTTGCTCATTCACCTCCCGCAGCACATCTGCATCAACAACGCTCGAACCAAGATCCGAAATCGCTTGCATCAGATGCATTGCCCACTTTCTTGTCGGCGACTTGCTATACTGCACATAGATATCACTTACAGTCTTCTCATGCTCCGCTCGAACAATCGAAGGATTACGTTCAGTAATTTTATCTGCCACATCGTCACACCACTTCCGAAGTTCTTTCTCGTAGGAATTCCCTTCGTCCTTCTCTTCCGAACGGCCGCCGAATTTGGGCACAGGAATGGAGTTTATCTTCCCCATTCGTGCCGTCATATTTTCTACAGCGTCATGTTGGAATCCCGACAGGAGGATTGTCCCCTTGATCTTTCTCTTACCGTCGGAGAGTTCACCAAGTCGAGCCAGAATTGCCGCAATAACCGTGGTCTTTCCGGTCCCGGGCGGTCCCTGAATAAGCGCGATATCAGGCGTATTCAATGCGGCGTACAAAGCGTCCTTCTGACATTGTGTAGCTTTCCCATAAAAAAACTCATGCTCTACAAAAGACGACAACGGGGGCTGCTTCGCAGACGGCTTGCGCTCCGACAGCGAACCTTTTTCTTTAATGATCAATCCCAGCTCAGGATTCGCAGCCTTACATTCAAGCACATAATTAATTGCAATCCCCCGGCGCCTAAACTGTGTTAATGCTCCTACCGTCGACATTACCAGCGTCCCTTTAGCGGGAAATGTCACCTCTCCTGTCTTGAGCCGGAGCACATGCGTTTCGGGATTGAACCTGAGAACTTTAAAAGAACGATCTGCCGCGCCTCCTTTTTGCGAGAGCATTTTCTCTCTGGCTTCCTTCCGTCGAACTCGCTCCTCATCTATTCGCTCCCTGTCGTATTCGTCAACAAGATCAGCCGGCTGTTCTTGCCGAATCATCTTCCCAAGCATATCAGAGAAGCGGATCGATTCGTCGAGAAGATAATCAGGCAACTCATCAACACATTCGACTTCGTCCACCGTGCCATCTGCCAGTCTTTCAAGCGCCTGATCATTCGCTTGAGCGATTCGGACCTCCGTCACGCCATCCTTGTCCTTCACCTGTGTAGCGTCGGTAAAGAGCATATGTCCTACCTCTCGTGCGTCTCGGAGCAACAACTCGCCTTCGTAGTCATTGAAACCCATCCAGCGATTTAGATAACCGGAAACGTCTTTGATTAAATCACTCATCTGGGCGCTTAACTCAAGGCGGACTTCTTCTGCCTTTGTCCATTCCTCAAACCGCAAGCAACCCTTTACAAGCTGCAGGGCGCGATCATCATCGCCTCCACCCGTATATTTCGTCATGCTTGACATCATGATGATTCGTGTGCCATCCGCTCTCGTCGTTTCCTTGGCAAGGAAGCGGGCGCCATCTCCAATTGCCCAAAAGCAGCGCGGGCGAACGCCTTCCGTCGAGCCATCCTCATCATCCACTAGAACTGGATCGTTTGGAGACGCCGCTTTTGCAAAGAAGAAAACTGTCTCGCCCTGCTTGAAACAAAACTTCTGTGCCAAGGATGATAATTGCCATTCATGCTGACGATGAGCCTTCGCACCAATACGTTTTAACGAGGAAAGCCCCTTCTCATCAACACCAATGCTGACATCTCCCATCTCGCATGACCTATGCGCAAACCCGCAGATCTCAACTGTACATGTTCCGTCTGGTGCAAAATCTCGCATCTCAGCCAAAAAGGACGGGTGCGAAGTCAAGAATCGTGACAATGTCAGGTAATCTGATCCATTCACCGTTTTGTAATGATTGAGGCCTCCTGCTGTACGTATTTTAAATGAATCAGCCACAGTGGTACTCAATCCAATTGCAAGTGCCGGGAGAGCCTCATATGCATTCGTTTTTTGTACGGCATCTATGAGCTTCAACCGAGTCTCAAATCGCTCTCCTGGGATTTCGGAAAATTTCATTTCGTATCCTCCGAATACTCAATCTTCCACTCCCCTGGTCTCAAGCAACCCTGTTCAAGATCAAGCTTTGGCTTCTTATTTGGATCGAATCTCAAGTTGGCTACTGTGGTATCGCCAGAAGAGACCGAAAACGGGCAGAACATTCGCTGAGGGAACATAACTCTCCCCTTTTCCCGCAACATGAAGAGCTTCATCCACCTGTCCGTCTTGACCCGTGCGAAACGCGGATGTGCCGAATCGCAATATGGACATGTTGCCGCTCTGCCGCTCATCGAATAATACGACATGCCACATACAGGGCAGGTCAAAGTCGCGTCATGTGCTTTGGCAAGCTCAAATGCCCATAACCTCATCGACGGACGCAGCCACGGGGACATCCGGCCAGAGCAGAATGTCTCTTCAAATAATCTGACCAGCCCAGGAGTTAACAGCAATGCTCGGGGAAGAGGGCCCTCAAAAGCATTTGATCGGTCAGTCGGATCATCAATAAAAGGGTACAATCCCGCGTACGCCTTGTCATCTGGCGAACAAATGCCACTTCCGTCGTCGGAACCCCAATCACCAGCCTCAGCATCAGGGTTCTGCACTTTTGCACCTAAAAATGGGTGGAGTGTCGTTAACATCCGGTAGGCCATTACGGCAAAAGCCCAACAGTCCGTTCGAGGGCGCGACTCATCCTTCCTCTGAACCACTTCAGGCGCACCATAACCTGGCGTTAGCAGGGACTTCCCGCCTTTTAGCCCCTCCAAGCGCATATTATCCGCATCGATCAACCAACATTGTCCGGGAATCTCATCCTGAATAAATACATTATTTGGAGATATGTCGCCATATACTATGCCCGACGAGTGAAGCCGAGATAGTTCCGCAGCGCATTTGTAAAGAGCATACAGGCGCGTCCGAATACCACCAGTTTTCGCAAAGTGATAATACAGCAAAGTCTGTTCTTCGGTAGGAGCACTTTTCATCCACTCTGCCATCATTGGCTTGGTTGCAACGAGCTGTTTCTTTACCTCGCCATCAAACTCAAACCGCGTTGCGAATGAATTCATCCCGTCAAGAAACCGCATGACATACCCTGGTCCATCTGCCAAAGTTGCCACAGGGAGCGTTACATGTACTCCCTTCGGCAAAGGCAAAAGCCTAATGTTATTAAAATGGTTTTCCAGATTCCGCGACTTATCCGGCTCACCAAGTGGATCCAAGGGTTGCTTTACGACATAGTCGCCTGTGCTGGTTTTGTACACGACTCCTTGTCCACCCCTAGAAAGTTCGCCGACCAGTTCATATGTATTACCATATTGGTCGAACACTTTCCGGTGTACGAACTGTTTTTCATCACGAATGGTTGAATCCTCCACCATATTCAAATATCCTCCCGGACCAAACAGGCCAGAGTCTTGTCATCAGTATGTTTTGGCACAGGCCAATTAGACAAAACCTTTCTAACGCTACGAGACGCCGCATGTAGGCCGCGCCCTCTATTCTCGGCAACAATGTCGCGCACGAAGCCCGCAACGTCCTGCAAGTCCTCCGAAACGCCGTCTGTGCATACGAGCACGCCTCTCCATGTGTCACCATGATATTCAGTCATGCGCCAAGCGCTAGGCTTTGTTTCTTCCGTAAGAGGATCCACGAGGTTGGAAAAGCTGTCCTCTTTGTCATCTCTCAATTCTGCCACCGATCCGTCCGTCAAAATCGTTGCTATCAATCCATCTCCGATCTGAAATAGCCGCAGCGCGTCAATGAAACGCCAAGCTATCAAGCATGTTGTCGCACATGCATAGTCAGTATGCGGACGAATCTTACACAGAAAACCACTTCGCACCGCCTCCACAAATCTCTCGGGCGTATATTCATGCGGCCTTTGAGAAAACCTCTTTACGCACGATATCACTGAGTCACATACCGCATTGGAGCCGATGTGGCTAAAGTTACGAGATCCCAGACCATCAGCTACAACAATACTGTCTGAAAGGTACGCGCACCTCATTCTCAGTGCATCCTGGTTCGGCATGCCCGCCTTTATATGACTGGGCCCGATTACGCTACTTCCGTAGATCTGACGGCACTGCATCTTAACCATGTGGCCTCCATGCGTCTAAGGCTGCACTCAGATCCTCGGCATCAAAGACGTTAATTCCTCGTAGGGTAGGAGCCGCCATGCCTATCCGAATAATACGTACCATATTCGGAGCCATTAACTGGGTCTGGCTACGAATAGCTTCTCGATCCTTTCGATTCCAAAAGCCATCAGTGAGAATAATCCCCCTGTTAGGAATCGTCGCGAGAAATTCCGCAACGCCCTTACCGTTGAAATGACCGTGGCATGACAACATCGTTGCAGGATACTCTTCCGCATGGTCCCATTTTACTTCTTCTACTCCTGCGTCGGTCGTCCGTGCCAGATGCAATTTCTCGGTTTTCAAATATCCCATACGCACGAGTTGAGCCACCTCAAGGGCAATAGCCCGTGAGAGAAGCATCTTACGCCCTTCTGCCATGCTCCCAGACGTATCGACTATCATCCAAATATCAGAAGTACCCGCCATCATCGCCCTCCTCATAATCAGACGTCGGGCTCATTGCAATCGTTGGAAGGGGCGAGCCTTTGGGCTCTTCCTTTAGTGCCGGAATCCGCTCGGGGTCAGGCGAATTAACACGCGTACTAACAGACATCGTCACATATTTGAAGAAGCTCTCGATATCCACAGCACGATGCGCCTCGAGTATCTCATGCCCAGTCCCATCAATGAACTTTGACAGGACTTCAATGTTTGCATCCTTCCCAATTGCCATCGCCATCCTATCACTCTTCTGACAGCGAGCCGAGGACATGAACTCTTCAAGCGGCTTCTCCCAATGATCAGTAGGACGTCCATCCGAAACAAGAATCACAGCCGGGCGATATGCTCTACCAGACGTTTCATCCCGATCTTCAATGATATCCTTTGCCATTCGGAATGCCATGCCCATCGGCGTCTCCCCGCCCGCGGTCAAATCGCTAAACTGCACATCCGACACCTTCGTAAATGGGAAAAGCCTATTGACGGACCTGCCAAATGTGATTATCGACACCTTGATTTCCGTCTCGCGCGTGCCTTCGTTTGATAGTGCGGCAAGCATCGTTCGGACCGCACCATTGAGTGCGTCAATCTTAACACCACGCATAGATCCGCTTATGTCAAGCAACAACATTACTGGAAGTGGACGTGCTTCGGGAACCGTATACTTGGATGCATCAAACATTTTTGCGACTCCTGGTGCTTAATTAGAAGTAAGACGCCTCATCTTCCTCGTCCGAGACCTCGATGCTCGGCGGTTGATTCGGATTGGTTGAACGGCTACGCGTGGTGATGGACATGGTCACCTTCTGGAAGAAATCCATGATATTCTCCGCATCATCGCAATGGAACACTTTGTTCGGTATCTGCTTTTCACCAACCTGACCAATCGTCGGTGTGCCGGCTATAAACTTGCCAAGAGCTTTCTCGTCCTTCTCTTTAATCCCCATCGCCATGCAGAAGCATTTTGATGAGCGCCCATCCTGTATGAACGCCCGCATCGGCTCCTCCCAATCATCCGTAGGCTCGCCATCTGTCACGAGAACAACTGTTGGACGGTACGAGCGAGATGGAATGATTTCCCTGTTCTCAATTTGAGCCTTGGCAAGCTTGAGCGCCTCACCAAGAGACGTGTCACCGCCACATGACAA
>JAEEGL010579923.1_pt1 | contig 23195 bp, 19 predicted proteins | sample 9134231 | NCBI WGS metagenome assembly JAEEGL01 (sample SAMN16246548, study PRJNA631951) | gut metagenome | biome: gut microbiome; feature: rumen; material: fiber-attached | host: Bos | place: Iran: Karaj | collected 2018-10
CCTTTAGGAATACTTGGTTTCTGTGCCATTACTTACGTACAATAGTTTGGTCACGGTCAGGACCTATAGAAATGATTTTAATAGGCGTCTCTAACTGCTTCTCCAAGAACGAGATATAATTCTTAAATGCCTGAGGGAACTGATCCTCACTTGTAAACTTTGTCATATCAGTCTTCCAACCTGGCAGCTCCTCATAAACCGGCTCAATACCCTCTTCGATGTCGTAAGGGAAATAGTCGATTTCAACGCCATTCTGCTTGTAGGCCACACAAGCCTTGATGGTGTCGAAGCCATCGAGCACATCACTCTTCATCATGATAAGCTGCGTTACGCCATTCACCATGATAGAGTATTTCAGGGCTACGAGATCGATCCAGCCACAACGGCGCTCACGACCAGTAACTGCACCATACTCATGACCAAGGTCACGGATCGTCTTACCCGTTTCATCGAACAGCTCTGTAGGGAACGGACCTGCACCAACACGTGTGCAGTAGGCCTTCATGATACCATAGACCTCACCGATCTTGTTGGGACCGATGCCCAGACCTGTGCAGGCACCTGCGCAGATGGTGTTTGAAGAGGTGACAAAGGGATAAGAACCGAAATCGACATCGAGCATCGTACCCTGGGCACCCTCGCAGAGCACGCTCTTGCCGCTCTTCAGGATATTGTTGATCTCATGCTCGGAATCAACGATGGGGAACTGGCGCAGGTATTCGATACCTTCGAGCCATTTCTTCTCGACCTCTGTAATGTCGTACTCAAAGTTGAGCGACTTCAGGATAGCCTCATGACGCGCCTTGGCCTTGGCATATTTCTCCTCGAAACGATCGAGGATATCACCCACGCGCAGACCATTGCGTGACACCTTATCAGTATAGGTGGGACCAATACCCTTGCCGGTGGTACCTACCTTGTCCTTACCCTTCTGGGCCTCATAGGCAGCATCGAGCACACGGTGGGTCGGCATGATGAGGTGAGCCTTCTTTGAGATGTGAAGACGTGAATGCAGGTCGTGGCCACTGGCCTCAAGGGCTTTTGCCTCGTCCATAAACAGGTCGGGAGCCAAAACGACACCATTGCCGATAATGTTGACCTTTCCACCCTGGAAGATTCCTGATGGAATGGAACGCAGCACATACTTCTGGCCTTCAAACTCAAGCGTATGACCAGCATTTGGACCACCTTGGAAGCGGGCCACCACATCGTACTTCGGGGTCAGTACATCGACCACCTTACCTTTTCCTTCGTCGCCCCACTGCAAACCGAGCAGGACATCTACTTTTCCTTTGTTCATAATGCGTAATTTATTCTGTTTTTGACTTTCTCTCTGAACGGCGCTTTCTGGTGACCTTCGACTGACAAGCACTGCAGACACCATAGACATAGAGGTTGAACCCGTCTTTACGGAAGCGCTTCAAGTGTATATTCTCAATAGCCGATACGATCTCGGGAGACGTGATCTCTGTGACCTTTCCGCATAAGGTACATATCTGGTGACAGTGATTGTTGTTACCGTAATACGCCTCATACCTTGTGGCCCCTTGGAAACGATGACGCGTCACCAGACGAATCTCCAGAAAGAGGTTGAGCGTGTTGTAGAGTGTTGCCCTGCTAACAGGGAACTCATACTTCTCGGCAAGTACCTCTTTCAGCTCTTCTAATGTGAAATGACCCTTATAGGCATAGATGGCCCGCAGAATAGTGTAACGCTCGGGTGTCTTGCGATGATGGGTCACCTCAAGATAGTTGTCTAGAATGCGTGTTACAGACTTGATTACTGCTTCTTTCATCTAATTTTTCACAAAAACCGTACAAAGGTACGCATTTTCAGGGAGATGAAAGAGAGTTTATTTATAAAAAATCTAAATTGGCCTGTTTTAATGCACTTTTCGCTATCCGTTCGTACACCAAACCTAAATCTGCAAAGCGTTGAACGGCTGCCATGGCGGCTTTACGCACAGGGATGCTGTCGCCCTGAAGCGCTGCCAATGCCTGATCGATGAATTCGTGGATACCACGCTCGTTGGGCTCTTGACCATTCATAAACAGACGACTCAAGACATGGAAGCCACAGAGCTGATAAAGGGGCTCTGGAGATGCAATCCAGGCAAAAGCTTTCGCAGGCGCATAAGGCAGATGCTGATAGAGGTTGAAAGCTGCCTGCTCAGCAATCTCTTGGGTGGGCGTCTGCTCCATCCAGATATCGATGACTTCGGGCAAAACCTCATCGGCAGGCATCACCATCGTGGCTAGGATCTTACACTCACGCACATTCTCCTTCCACAGGGCGATAGCCAGATCGTAGTTCTTGCCGAGTTCATCTGCTTTTTCACGAAGACGAGGCAGCGTGGCACCCCAGTTCAGTTTGTAATCGACACCTTTTGAGCGCATGGACACAGCAATCGATCCGTCCATCATCTGGCGGAACGACTGCTTGATGTCCTTGACTTGCTGTTGTATATCCATATTCAGATCAGTGTAGCGTACGAATTGCTGTAACGGAGCATCTGATGCGCATAGCTCTCGCCATAATAGACGTTGACATCGACAATGTTGCCCGAAGCATCATAGACCGGCAGCAACACGGGGTTGATGAATCCTTTGTAGGGTGCGAGGTTCAGGCGCTCATAACGGGCCAGCACCTCAGCATGGATGGCGGGATCGACCTGAACGGCATAACGCTCCACCAGATGACGAGCCGCCTCATAGTCGCCCTCACTCTTGATGCGCTGGATCTCAGCCAACAGACGGGCAATGAGCTGGCGCAATGCCTCATAATCGGTGATTTCAACGTAGGTCTTGCCTGCTCGTGACACCAGATGCAGACAATCGCCGTTGTCATGACACCAATGAGCGATGAGCGCTCGATTGCGCATGTGGGCCTCTTCGATCTGATGACCAGGGGTGATGCGGATGAGTTGCGTCATCAGCCCATTCATCATATAGGTATAATACTGCGACTTATAGGCTTCACCGTCAGGCAGGAGGCCGAGTTCCACCAGTTTGGGATCCGCCATATAATAAAGGCCGAAGAGATCGGCACGGGCTTCCTCAATCGTATTGCCATAAGCCTTTAAGGCATCGGGATCGACACCAGGCAGCAGCTGACCGCTACCATGCCCCAGACACTCATGGAGGTCGGTATGCAGATCGTCGCAGACATCTCCATAGGTCTCGATGAGATGGAACGTTTCGGCATCAATCACAAACTCCTCCTTGAACCCACTGCCTTTCGAGGCCTTGTTATAGGCATCGGTGATATTGCTGATGGTGATACTCTTGGAGCCATATTGTGCACGAATCCAGTCTGCATTGGGCAAGTTGATGCCAATGGCGGTAGAAGGATACTCATCGCCACCCAGCATGGCGGCACAGATGACATTGGCAGAAACGCCCTTCACCACTGATTTACGGAAACGGGGATCTACTGGCGAGTGGTCTTCAAACCACTGGGCATGACGACTGATGGTCTGCGTGCGTTGAGTTGCCTCTTTGTCGATGTATTCGACAAGTCCTTCCCAAGAGCCCTTCAGTCCTAAGGGGTCGCCATAAACCTCGATGAAACCGTTGATAAAATCAACGGAGGCCTCATGCTCCTGCAACCATTCAATACAATATTGATTGAAAGTCTGCAAATTGCCTGACTGATAATAATTTATCAAAAGCGAAATCACCTTTTTCTGTTGCTCGTTCTCTGCCACAGAGAGGGCTTTCTCCAACCAATATATAATATGTAAGATGGCATTGGCATATTTGCCGTTGGCTGACCACACTTCTTCACGAACGGTGCCATCAGCCGTTTTCACGAGTGTGGAGTTCAGTCCGAATGAAGGAGGCGTAGAAGAATTCTGAGCGAGCTTCATCTGTGCGTAGAAGGCTTCGGCCTCTGCCTGCGTCACCCCGTCATAGAAATGACAGGCTGAAGTGAGCAGCAGGTCGGAACCATCGGCCTTGTTAACGCGCTTAGGCAGCACATTGGGGTCGAAGATCACTGGGAAGATGACATCACAGAACTGATCGAGGGTCTCGCCTTCCTGTAATGGCAGACGGCGCACATCGACCTGATGCAGTTGGGTACGAAGCCATGAAGGCGAGAAATCAGGTTTAAACTTCTCGCACCCATAGTGATGATAGATGCCGCTTGAAAACCAGATACGCTTCAGATAGACTTCCATAGCCTTGAATTCATCGGTATCGCGGGCTATCGTAGCATCACAATAGACAACCTCCAGCATCTTTCGGATAAGGAGATTGTATTTGCCAAACTGATCAAACGTGATATCTCTCCCCCACAAGGTGGCTTCGGACAGGTAAAATACGAGTATTTTCTGCTGAGGGGTTAGCTCATCGAAGCCATTCAAACGATATCTGAGCAGCTGCAAGTCAGCAAAGCGCTCATCTTGATAAGAAAAATCCACGTAAAGTCCCTTTCCCCTCTTAATCTTTGGACTTCTTGGTGCGTTTGGCCAACATGGCTGGATGCTGCTTCAGATGCTGCATGCGATACTCGCGAGGCGTGATGCCTACAACACGATAGAATGAAGCATAGAACGACTGACGGTTGGCAAAGCCTACCATGTCGCTGACTTCCTCCATACGCAGATCCTGATATCGCTTATCGACTAGAATGGTCATGGCCTCGTCGATGCGATACTTGTTTACAAACGATGTGTAATTCATGTGGAATCGCACATTTACAACGGCAGAAATGTAACGGGTGTTAGTGCCGAGGTCCTCAGCAAGTTTTTTGGCTGAGTAATCCTTGTCGCGATACTTCTTCTGCATGACGATGATTGCAAGGATTTTCTCCTGCATCTCATCCATCATCCGAGGGCTTACAAGGCTTCTGTAAGCGGCCTCCTTCTCTTTCTTTTCTGTGATATTATACTTACCCATTTTTATATATGGTTTATGATAATTTTTGCAAATATACGAAAAAAAAGTATATGCGCAAGCGTTTTTTTATCTTTTTTAAAAATAAATGACTAACTTTGTGCAAAATTTATACTTTATGGATATTTACGAGGCGTTAAAGCGCTATTTTGGATATGACTCGTTCCGAGAGAACCAAGAGGAGATTATCAGTCATGTGCTGGCTGGTAACGATGCCCTTGTATTAATGCCGACAGGAGGCGGAAAAAGTCTGTGTTATCAGATTCCTGCGCTCGTTCTGGAGGGTACAACCGTGGTGATCTCACCCCTGATCAGCCTGATGAAGGATCAGGTGGAGACATTACGCGCCAATGGGATAGCCGCAGAGGCCCTGAACAGCGGAAATGACAGTACTGACGACCTCCTGATCCGCAGGCGATGCGTGGCTGGAGAAATAAAACTGCTTTATATCTCACCAGAAAGGGCCATCGCTGAAGCCGACCACCTGCTGAGTCACATGAAGCTGGCGCTGCTGGCTGTCGATGAAGCCCACTGTATCAGTCAATGGGGACATGATTTCCGTCCGGAATACACCCAATTGGCGATGCTCAGAGAGAAATATCCGAATGTGCCGATGATGGCACTCACGGCGACAGCCGATAAAGTGACCCGTCAGGACATCATCGACCAGCTACAACTCCGACAGGCCAGAGCATTCATCTCAAGCTTTGACAGACCTAACTTAAGTCTCTCTGTAAAAAGAGGTTATAAAAGTGCAGACAAGATGCATTTTATCCTGAATTTTATCAAAGCACGTCCGCTGGATGCAGGTATCATCTACTGCCTTAGCAGAAAGACGACAGAGAAGGTGGCTGAGGACTTGAGGAAAAGGGGTATCAACGCAGCTGCCTATCATGCCGGCATGACACCATCGGAGCGCAATCAGACACAAGAGCTGTTTAAGAACGACCAGCTGTTGGTGGTGTGTGCCACCATCGCCTTTGGCATGGGTATCGACAAGAGTAATGTGAGATGGGTGATTCATTACAATATGCCCAAAAGCATCGAGAGTTTCTATCAAGAGATAGGTCGTGCAGGCAGAGACGGCGCACCCGCAGATACCATACTGTTCTATTCTCTGGCTGATATCATCCAACTGACGGAGTTTGCCAAACAAAGCGGACAACAGGACGTGAATATGGAGAAACTGAGAAGAATGCAGGAATATGCAGAATCCAACGTGTGCAGAAGGCGCATTCTTCTTAACTATTTTAGCGAACAAACCGACCATGACTGCGGCAACTGTGATGTCTGCGAGAACCCACCCCAGAGATTTGACGGTACGCGTTATGTACAAATGGCCCTGAGTGCTGCCAAGAGAGCCAATGAGGAGATACGTATCTCAACCATCATCGAGATTCTGAAAGGGATCCACTCTCCTACTGTCAACAGACACGGCTATAACAACATGAAAACCTTTGGTGTAGGGAAAGAGCTCACCACAACAGACTGGCAGGACTATCTGTTGCAGTTGCTCCAGATGGGCTTCATAGAGATAGCCTATAACGACGGCAACAAAGTGAAAGTAACAAACATTGGCGAAGATGTGCTCTACGGCAGGAAGAATGCCCAGCTTTATATCGTGGATCACAGCGAGAAAGAGAAACCAAAAAAGAAGACAAAGCTAAGATTGGAGATACCGACGATCACGATTCCGGGTCTTCCACCGACTACAGGCATAGAAGATCCCAAGTTGTTTGAGGCCTTACGCAGTCTGCGTATGACATGTGCCGAAGAAGAGGGATTCCCGCCCTACATCATCTTCAGCGATAAGGTGCTGCATGCTCTTGCCACCATCAAACCCATCGCCCTGGAGCAGTTTGGCAATATCTCTGGTATCGGTGAGCATAAGAAGCAGAAGTATGGCGAACGATTCGTGTCACTTATCAAGAAATACGTTTAAAAACTAAAAAAACACCCTAAAAATGTCATTTTTTGATAAAATAAAGCACAGATTCTCTTTTTTGTGCGAAAAAAGTAGTACCTTTGCCCGGTAAAATCAAAGATATGGCAAAGAAAAAGATTTTGTTCATCAACCAGGAGATCTCTCCGTACGTTCCCGACAACACCTTGTCACTAATGGGTAAAGACCTTCCGCAAGCAATGCAGGAGCACAATCATGAAATCCGTACGTTCATGCCTAAATGGGGCACTATCAATGAGCGTCGCGGACAACTTCATGAGGTGATCCGCCTGTCGGGAATGAATCTGATCATCAATGATACCGATCATCCCCTGATCATTAAAGTGGCCTCCATTCCATCGGCCAGGGTTCAGGTGTATTTCATCGATAATGACGATTATTTCGGCAAGCGACTGATGGAGAAGGACGAGCAGGGAGAAGACTATACCGATAATGGTGAACGCGCCATCTTCTTTGCACGTGGTGTCCTGGAGACAGTGAAAAAGCTCCGTTGGGTGCCCGATATTATCCACTGTCAGGGTTGGATGAGTGCCGTCATCCCCTTCTACGTGAAGACCGCTTATCATGATGAGCCGTCGTTTGCAGAGACGAAGGTGGTGACCTCGCTCTTCTCTCAGAGTCTGGAAAAAGACCTGGGTAGCGACTTCAAACAGTGCCTGGAGTTCCGTGATGCGCGTGCCGAGCTGTTGAAGGACTACAAAGATATCTTTGATTTTAACGAGCTCTCCAAACTCGCCATTGGATATAGCGATGGTGTGATTGCGGCAGACAAACAAGTTGATGAGAACCTTATGAAGTTTGCTAAGGGAAAGAATATCCCTGTGCTTGGCTATCAGGAGGACTTTGCCGATGCCTACGAGGCATTCTATGAGCAGCTGTTCCCCCAAGAGGCCGAATAAAGAAATATAGATATCCACTGAAGAATATATGAGACTAAGATTGTTGACAGCGATTGCATTCACCGCAATGGCGATGATATCTTGTAATGAAGATACTGACAGTATCGGAACTTCGCTTACACAGAACACAGACCAGCTAAAGATAAGCACGGGCATCTACGAGGCAACAACAAGATCGATACTCGCAGATTCCGTATATGCCCGTAATTTCGACTGCTTTTTCGGATTGGTGAAAGATCCAGAGACAGACACCTATGTCATGAACGAGTTTATGGCACAGTTTAATGTGCTCGAGGATCTGGTTTTGCCTGATGAAGAGCAGATTATCAGTTTGGATGATGAAGGAGAGATTGTGGCAGATTCCTGCGAGATCTGGCTCTATTTCGACAAGTCAAACTGCTATGGTGATTCCCTTACACCCATGAAGATGGGCGTGCTGGAGTTAGGGAAAGCGATGGACAGTGAGGCGGTTTATTATAGCAACTATGATCCTGAGGCAGAGGGATACATCAGGCCAGACGGTCTGAAAAAGGATCTGGTATTTACGCTGGCCAACCTCACCTACTCCGACAGTCTGCGTTACACCAGTTCATATCGTGACTATGCTCGCGTGACCTTGAATGACGAGTATAAGGACAAAGCAGGTAAGAAGTATTCAAACTATGGTACCTATATCCTCCGTAACTACTACGAGCATCCCGAATACTTCAAGAACTCTTATACATTTGTCCACTCCCTCTGTCCCGGTTTCTACTTCAAACTGCTTGACGGACTGGGTGTGATGGCAAAAATGGATCGTATCGTATTAAGAATTTTCTACACTTACCAATCTTACTCTGAGGAGAAGAAACTGACCGGCTTGCTGACATTAGCATCCACTCCTGAGGTGTTGCAGACCGTGAAAGTGACGAACGAAAAGGCTGGATTAGAAAGACTGGTAAGTGAGGATGATTGTACCTATCTGAAATCTCCTGCAGGCATCTTCACCGAGGTAACCCTTCCCGTGGATGAAATTATGGAGGGACACGGAATTGACTATCTGCTCTCTGTCAGCATGAGCTTCCAGCGCCTGAACAGCGACGATCCAAGCAACAAATACAATTTCAAAGCCCCCGAGACCATCCTCTTATTGCCGAAGGATAGTCTGAACACTTTCTTTGAAAAGGAAAAGACTTACGACTATAAGCGTTCGTATGTGGCCTCGCTCGTCAAGAACAACTACAGCTTCACGAACCTGGGTGACCTGGTATCTAGCATGTATCTTGATAAGATTCTAGGTGAACTGGATGATCCATACTGGACAACGAACCATCCTGACTGGAACAAGGTGGTATTAGTGCCTATCATCACACCTACACTCACCACGACAACCGTCAATAATACCACGGTAACGACCACGACAACTCCTATCAGCCACCAGATCGGTTTGACGAGTACCAAGTTGGTTGGTGGAAAGGACTCACCCATTGAGATCAAGGTGATATACGCTAAGTTTATCTAGAAAGACGGATATGGCAGACGGATTTCTTGAGAAGCATCATGAAGCGTATGAAGCCCGTAAAGAAGCGTGGCTCAGGAAAAAGAAGCATCTACCAAAGATAACCAAAAGAATAGAGCGCCCAGAGGATGAGGCGCTCTAATCTTTTTTAGCCGATGATCTTGAACTTCGCGAATTTAAGCAACAGCTGTTTGGTGCCGGTATTCTTAAACTCAACAGTAGCCTTCGTATTCTCACCTGTTCCTTCTATCCGGGTGACAACACCGATGCCAAAACGCTGATGCTCGATGCGTACACCCTCGCGCAGTTCGCTGGGACTGGGATCTGTAGCCAAAGGTCGTGGCGCCACTGCCTGATACAGACGCTTGAAGTTGGGTCCAAAGGGATCGACAGGTTTCTCAGGCTGACGAGGGGCTACCTGTCGAGGTTTGGGATCAGCTTTAAACTGCGTCGCAACCGGACGTGGGTTCTGCATCCATTCAGGACCGTCGCTACGATAGTTGCGGCTCTGTCCGAAGGTAGGCTTCTCAATGGCGCCATCAGACTGGACATCCAGCAACTCCGGATCGATATCACGGATGAAACGTGAGGGCGTATCGTACTCCATCCGTCCATAGCGCCATCGATTCTGTGCACAGGTCAGGATACAATGTTTCTCTGCACGTGTGATGGCCACATAGAACAAACGGCGCTCCTCTTCAAGCTCTCGCATGGAATTGGTACACATCGGACTCGGAAAGATGTTTTCCTCAAGACCTACCACAAACACCGTGGGGAACTCCAGTCCTTTAGCAGAATGGATGGTCATCAGCGTCACCTTGTCATTGGAGTCGCCATCATCACTGTCAAGATCGGTGAGAAGAGCTACTTCCTGCAAGAAATCAGGCAAGTAAACCTGATCAGCCATATCTTCTTCCCGACGAGACTCCACAAAATCCTGCATGCCACTCAAGAACTCCTCCAAATTCTCCTGTCGGGAGATATCCTCGGGATTACGACCGGAATAGATATCCTTGCTGATACCTGACTTCATGATGATATCATGTCCAAGGGTGTAGGCATCTTCAGTGTTCAGTCGTGTAATCCAACTCTCTATCAGTTCACGGAAGTTCTGCAGCTTGGTCATCGTTCCCTTGCTGACATCCATGGGGAACAATACAGGCTCCTTGATCACCTGCCAGAGACTGACGCCATAGGCCTGAGCCGTCTGTACAATCTTACCGACAGTGGTATCACCAATACCTCGTGCCGGATAGTTCACGATGCGCTTAAAAGCTTCCTCATCATCAGGATTGGCTATCAGACGGAAATATGCAATCACATCCTTGATCTCCTTACGCTGATAGAAACTCAGACCGCCATAGATACGATAAGGAATATTATCCTTGCGCATCTGTTCCTCGAAAGAACGGCTCTGGGAATTAGTGCGATAAAGAATGGCGAAATCACTCCAGGAGCAATGGTCCTGACGACGGATGCGTTTGATATCCTGAGTCACGATGACGGCTTCCTCCTTATCAGAGTAGGCAGGCTTCAACTGCAAACGTTCACCATGCTCGTTCTTAGAGAACACATTTTTGGGAATCTGTCGTTCATTCCTTCTGATCAGGGAGTTTGCAGCCTGCACAATCAACTGTGTAGAACGGTAATTCTGTTCCAGTTTGAAAAGCTTCGCATTCTGATATTGTGACTGGAAATTGAGGATATTATCAATATTTGCACCACGGAAGGAGTAGATACTCTGGGCATCATCTCCCACCACACACACCTTCTGCCGCTCTTTGGTGAGCTGATAGACAATAGCCTGCTGGGCATAGTTGGTGTCCTGATACTCATCGACTAAGACAAACTGGAACTTCTCGACATATTTCTGTCGGATATCCTCATGCTTCTGGAACAACACCCAAGTCTGCACCAGCAGATCGTCGAAGTCCATCGCATTCGCCTGACGACATCTCTCCGCATACCTTATATATATATTAGCAACCTGAGGACGTTTCTGTTGAGCATCGCCACTGGCCCATGCACTCTGAGCATACTGCTGTGGTAATAACAGATGGTTCTTGGCCATAGAGATACGATCGGCAACAGAAGAAGGCTTATACACTTTATCATCAAGTCCTAACTCTTTGATGATCGCCTTCACAAGTGAACGGGCATCGGTCTGATCATAGATCGTAAAGTTCGAAGCATAGCCGATCTTATCAGCCTCTGCCCTCAGGATACGAGCAAAGACACTATGGAACGTTCCCATTTGGAGATAACGGGTAAGCTCATCACCCACGAGTCTGCCAATACGTTCCTTCATCTCACGTGCCGCCTTATTGGTAAAAGTCAGGGCCAGTATCTGCCAAGGCTTCATGCCTTGTTCCAACAGCCATGCGATCTTATAGGTCAGGACACGCGTCTTTCCTGAGCCTGCACCAGCAATGACAAGGCTTGCTCCATCACAGTAGAGCACCGCATCACGCTGACTATCATTTAGTTGCAGAAGTATTTCGTTGGTCATGATCGTTGTTTCGGCTAAAACCAAGTGCAAAGATATAGAAAAAAATAATGAATTCCAAATTTTTTCTGTACCTTTGCATTCACAAACAGATAATAATATGATACTCTATTTCTCCGGCACAGGAAATACCCGTTGGGTGGCTCAGCAAATTGCTGAAGCAATCGGTGAACAATTGCTATATATACCCGATCTCATCAAGGAAGGTAACTATCAGCTGACGCTGAAAGCAGACGAACGTTTGGGAATCTGTTTCCCGACACATGGTTGGCAGCCACCAAGGATAGTCAGGGAATTCATTAGGAAGATGACCATCTCTGGTATTGAGAAGCCTCATTTCTGTTGGGCTCTGACCACCTGTGGCGATAGTGCTGGAGAAGCGATGACAATCCTCAACAAAGAACTTGAGAAAAAAAGGATGAAGGCCGAATCGCTCTTTTCGGTTATCATGCCAGAGTCATATGTATGTCTGCCATTTATGTACACCGATTCGGAAGAGAAAGAGCAGCGTAAGATTGCCCAAGCCAAACAACAGATCACACACATCATCGATGCCATCAAAGCATGTCGTCGGGGAGTTGAAGAACTTGAAAAGGGAGCCACTCCCCGCCTCTACTCCTATGTGATCGGTGGCTACTTTAACAAGAAGATGGTTACAGACCGCAAGTTTACCGTAGATACTGATGTGTGTATCAAATGCGGAAAATGCGTAAAAGTGTGTCCTGTGGATAATATAGAAGGTACACCTCCTGTATGGATGCATAGCGGGAAGTGTACCTCATGCCTGGCTTGCTATCATTATTGTCCTGTGCATGCCATCAACTTCGGAAAGATCACGCGTAAGCGCGATCAATATTATTTCAATAGACGCGAGGACCGAAGATAGAGGTGCCGATACGTACCATCGTGGAACGTGTCTCTACAGCAATAAGATAGTCGTCGCTCATACCCCAGGAACGTTCACAAAAGGCTTCATCATTAGCAAAATATTTCATCTTCACTTCGTCGAAGAAGTCGGCTGCTATCTGCATCTCACCACGTATCTGATTCTGATCATCCACATTGGAGGCCATCATCATCAGTCCGCAGATTCGCACATGTGATAGCTCACGCCATTCGCCCTCTTCAAGCAGCTCACGACAAGCCTCAAGCGAGAGTCCGTATTTGGTGGTTTCTTCGGCGATATGAAGTTCCAGCAGCACCTTGATCACCCGTCCGCATTTCTCTGCCTGACAGTTAATCTCTTTCAAGAGCTTCAGAGAGTCAACTGCTTCAATCATAGAGACATATGGTGCGATATATTTCACCTTGTTCGTTTGTAAGTGGCCGATAAAATGCCATTCAATATCCTTAGGAAGCTGTTCGTGCTTCTGGCGTAATTCCTGTTCGTGGCTCTCGCCAAACACACGCTGTCCCTCCTCATAGGCCGCCTCGATATATTCGTTGGGGTGATACTTACTAATTGCCACAAGGCGTACACCCTGTGGCAACGTGTCGAGTATCTGATGCAAATGACCTTTTACGTCGTAGTCCATCGTTATGCTTCAAATTCTGGTTTGTCGTCTTTTTTATCTCCCTTTCTGTACTCGAAGACATCCATAATGGATGTTTCTGCAACAGAGGCAATCACATAGTCGATCATGGTGCCACCCATTACTTCCTCGATGTTCTTCACTGATCCATTAAAGGAGCCTGCCTGGGCGAGATAAGTCACTGTGGAGCGCTTTTCCTTCTCGGTCTTCTCATCGATGGTAATAAACTGCAGCTTGGCCTTATACCATTTATCTGCCATCTCGTCATCCGAGAAGAAGATCTCTTTATAGGCGGCCTTCTTGATATCAGCCACATCGAATTCACCACTGATATATGATGACATCTCCTCGATAATGCGTTCCTCCGCTTCACTGAAGCTGAGCGCATCAACCACATACGATTCTGTTACTTTCTTCTGCAAGCCATCCTCCATAACCTTTTCGTAACGGATCTTGCATTCAAACCAAATTGCTGTTCTACTTCTCATTATTCGTTATTCTTTTTGTTTTTAATTCCATAATAGTCTTTCTCCATCTCAGACTTCTTCTTCTCCGTCAGCTGTTCGATAATCTTATCTGCAATAGCTTCAGCCCGATCTGAACTGATGGCCGTTGACTTCTTGATCTCATCTTTCTTGAACACAAGTTCTTCGGTCATCTTCTGTGCTTTTAAAGTGAAGTCTTTTTCTGAGCCGTTCATCTGGTCGTTGTTATAGACCTTAGAGATGATCGCCTCTGCTGCTTTAGTGAATTGTTTGCGGAAAATCTCTTCAGCCTTGGCATTATATTCGCGCATTTTGCCTTCACTCATACCGAGAGAGTCCCTCTTATTTTTCTGTAGTGTCACAATCTGAGCAATAGTGGCAGAGTCAGCATCAGCACCTATACCCAATAAGGCATCCATATCATCTTCCAGCATCTCCTCTGGCACAGGTTCATCTATAGGTTTGACATATTCAATCACTTCGGGACTTGGCAGCGTATAAAAGAAAAGCCAGACAATAAGCAGTGCTATAGCAAGCGCAGAGATTGCAAGAAGACCTGTACGCTTCAGGGTACGCGCCTTATTAATAGCAGCATCAAAATCTGCCACTGAAGAATAGCGTTTGTCTGGATCGGCATCAGTAGCCTTTGCTACGATAGGCTTCAGCTCAAAAGGCATGCCTGCGGAATGATATAAATAAGACACCAGTTTCCCCAGCGAGTAAACATCTGTACGACTATCTATTTCGCCTCTGTCAAACACTTCAGGAGCAATATAATCCTCAACACCCTCATAGAGCAAATCCACATCTACCTTCTTATAGAATGATCCATGACAGAGCAGACGGACAGAATTATCATTCTTGCGCATCAGGATGTTTGAGGGGGCAAAACACACATGATAGATCCCCCGTTCATTTAGGGTGTTGGTGATATCAAACAGACTCTTTAATGTGGCAGACATGAAATCATCTCTTGCAACGATGGCTGGGTTTTCATTCAATAACTGCTCAAGTGTCTGGTAGTTCCCAACTTCTACAGCGATGGCAAAAACGCCATCGTCCTCACCATTGGCCGAGAAATGCAACTGAGCCTTATGATTAATGGAAGCCACAGCCTCACATTCAGCTTTGACACAGTGACCGAAAAACATATCATCCGTCAACTCATCATGGAACTGAACGAAATTTGAATACTTCCCATCAATCAGTCGCTTGTAGAAGTAACCGTAAGGCATGCGAATCTTAGAGGTTTTCTTGATATCGCGCTGCTCAAGCATTTCTTCGAAATTCATCGCTCAAATGATAATTTAATTGATTTTGATGGGCAAAAGTACACATAAATTCCGAGAATTGCAAATTTTTGGGCAGAGATTGCATAGTTTTACGATAAATTGTGTTACCTTTGCACCGGTTTTCACAAAAAAGAAAAAGGTGAGAAGCCAAGAAGTAAATTAAGTAAAACTAAAGAAAATGCCAGAAATATCTGTCCGCGGCCTTGAGATGCCTGAGTCTCCAATCCGAAAACTCGCTCCTCTTGCTGCTGCCGCCAAGAAGAGAGGAACAAAGGTGTATCACCTGAATATCGGTCAGCCCGACCTGCCCACACCAAAGGTTGGGCTTGATGCGTTGAAGCAGATTGACCGTAATATTCTGGAATACTCACCATCACAAGGATATCTCAGCTATCGCGAGAAACTGGTCAGTTATTACGCCAAATACAACATCAACGTTACTGCCGACGATATCATTATCACCTCTGGTGGAAGTGAGGCTGTGCTTTTTGCCTTCCTCTCCTGTCTGAATCCTGGTGATGAGATCATTGTGCCAGAGCCAGCTTACGCCAACTATATGGCATTTGCCATCTCTGCAGGTGCCAAGATCCGTACCATCGCCACCACGATCGACGAGGGTTTCTCACTGCCAAAGGTGGAGAAGTTTGAGGAGCTGATCAATGAGCGCACCCGTGCCATCATGATCTGCAACCCTAACAACCCGACAGGTTATCTTTATACCCGTCGTGAAATGAACCAGATCCGTGACTTGGTGAAGAAATATGATTTGTATCTCTTCTCTGATGAGGTGTATCGTGAGTATATTTATACCGGTTCACCCTATATCTCTGCCTGTCACCTGGAAGGTATTGAGCAGAATGTGATCTTGATCGACTCGGTATCAAAGCGCTATTCTGAGTGCGGTATCAGAATTGGAGCCCTGATTACGAAGAATGCAGAAGTGAGAAAGGCTGTCATGAAGTTCTGTCAGGCACGTCTCTCTCCGCCTCTGATTGGTCAGATTGTAGCTGAAGCATCTCTGGATGCTCCTGAGGAATACTATAGAGATGTGTATGACGAATATGTGGAACGTCGTAAATGCCTGATTGACGGTCTGAACCGTATTCCAGGTGTTTATTCCCCTATTCCTATGGGTGCATTCTATACTGTTGCCAAACTGCCTGTTGACGATGCAGAGAAATTCTGTCGCTGGTGTCTGTCTGAGTTTGATTACGAAGGAGAGACTGTTATGATGGCACCTGCTGCTGGTTTCTACACTACTCCTGGTGCAGGTATCAACCAAGTGCGTATTGCATATGTTCTGAAGAAGGAGGATCTCGAACGGGCACTCGTCGTATTGAAGAAAGCTTTAGAGGCATATCCCGGCAGAGTGGATGAAGATTGATATTGAAAAGTAAACGTTGAACTTCCCTTTATTCATAGCTAAGAAGATCTACAGTGATCAGGGCGACAAACGAAAAGTTAGTCGCCCTGCCATTCGTATTGCCACCATTGGTGTTGCAATCGGTCTGGCTGTGATGATTATTACCGTGGGAGTGGTACTCGGGTTCAAGCATACCATTCGCGATAAGGTGGTAGGTTTTGGAGGACATATCCAGATACATAATATCCTGAGGTTCAACGATACTGATCCTTATTTCATCACGGCTGATGACAGCCTTATGACATCACTCCGGAAGATCAAAGGCGTGAAGCATGTAGAACGTTATACGATCACGCAGGGACTGCTGAAGACGGAGAACGACTTCCTGGGGATTGCCTTCAAAGGTGTAGGTCCTGAATTCGACAGCACCTTCATCAAGCAAAATCTGGTTGCCGGAAGCATCCCGAAGTTCAGCGACAGCAGCAGTCACTACGAACTGCTCTTGTCGAAGATGATTGCCGACAAACTGCAACTAAACCTCGGTGATAAGGTGTACGCCTACTTTATTGAGGATGAGAGCGTACGCACCAGACGATATACCGTTTGCGGCATCTACGAAACCAACATGACTCGCTTTGACGAGAGTCTCTGTTTTATAGATCTCTATACTGCCAACAAGCTGAATGGTATGGCGCCTGATGCCTGTACTGGTATAGAGGTTTCGGTTGATAACCTCATGCATCTGGAGGATACCGAAAGTGCCTTCCTCAAACAAGTAAACCACAATACAGACCGTAGTGGCAATACGCTTTCCACAAAGACCATCTACGAAGCTTATCCCCAGGTGTTCATCTGGCTGGAGTTGCTCGACATCAACGTCTGGATTATTCTGATATTAATGGTATGTGTAGCAGGATTTACCATGATCAGTGGTCTGCTGATCATCATCTTGGAGCGAACGCAGATGATCGGTATCCTCAAAGCGCTTGGTGCTCGTAATAAGGCAATCCGCCACACATTCCTCTGGTTCTCAGTATTTATCATCGGACAAGGTATGTTCTGGGGTAATGTGATAGGTATCGGAACGATCTTGTTACAGCAATATACAGGTCTGATTACACTGGATCCACAGACCTATTATGTCAGTGAGGCACCGATGGAGCTGAACCTGCCCCTTGTTGTCTTAATCAATGTCGCCACCCTGTTGATTTGTGTATTCGTATTGATAGCACCCAGCTATCTGATTTCGCATATCCATCCGGCAAAATCTATGAGATACGAATAAAATTGTTCAATTTTTCCCTTATTACCTCTTTTTTTTAGAAAAAAGATAAAATATTGCACATTTTTTTTTGAAATGTGCAGATAATGACGTATCTTTGCACAAAATTTTCAAAATTGTGCAATTTTAATGGAAACTTTCAGCAGTTTTAATGCAATCATCCAAAATGCAATTATCAAGAACTGGGATCAAGATGCGCTGACCGATTATCAAGGCATCACACTCCAGTTCCACGATGTAGCACGTAAAATTGAGAAAATACATATTCTCTTCGAAAACAGTGGAGTCGTCAAGGGCGATAAGATAGCGATTTGTGGTCGTAACTCAGCCCACTGGGCCGTAGCATTTCTGGCGACCCTGACCTATGGTGCTGTAGCAGTACCCATTCTCCATGAGTTCAATGGCGAACAGATTCAGAATATCGTCAATCATTCAGAGTCAAAGTTGCTTTTCATTGGTGATTATGCAGTGAAGACTATAGACCCTGAACAGATGCCTGCCTTGGAGGCTATCATTAACCTGCCCGATTTTTCTTTGTTGATCTCACGTTCTGAAAAGGTTACTTACGCGCGCGAACATTTAAATATGATATTTGGCAGTAAATATCCTAGGGCATTCAGAGCTGAACATGTGAATTACTATCAGGATTCAGCCGAAGAGTTGTCGATGATAAACTATACCAGCGGTACAACGGGATTCTCTAAGGGTGTTATGCTACCCTATCGCGCAATCTGGGGCAATGTGGAGTTTATCATGCGAGTACTAGGACGCAACGTGAAACCCGGCGACAATATGCTGAGTATTCTGCCAATGGCACATATGTATGGAATGGCTATCGAATTTCTGTTCGGTTTCTGTAATGGTTGTCATCTGTTCTTCCTCACCCGACTCCCGTCTCCTGCTATTATCGCAGAGGCATTTGCAACGGTTAAGCCTGCTATCATCATAACCGTTCCGCTGATTATTGAAAAGATTATCCGTAAGAAGGTATTCCCGAAGATCCAGAACAACCGCATGCGCTTGTTGCTCCAGATGCCTTATGTCAGTAAGAAGGTGAAGGAACGTATCTATCATGAAGTCTATAAGGCCTTTGGTGGTAACTTCTACGAGATTATAGTTGGAGGTGCTGCCTTATCAAAGGAGGTCGAGGAATTTTTGCTTTCCATCAACTTCCCACTGACCGTAGGATATGGCACCACAGAATGTGCCCCGCTGATCTCCTACTGTGACTGGAAAATTTTCAAGGCTGGTTCTTGTGGTGTTCCAGTTGATCGTATGGAGGTTAAGATTCTGTCAAGTGACCCAGAGAATATCCCTGGTGAGATTGTGACAAAGGGAACTAATATGATGCAGGGCTATTTCAAGAATGAAGAAGCCACTCGCGAAGCTATTGACGAGGAAGGCTATTATCATACAGGCGACCTTGCGACCATGTCACCCAGTGGTCATATTTTTATCCGTGGACGCATCAAGAATATGCTACTTGGTGCCAACGGGCAGAATGTTTATCCTGAAGAGATTGAGGATAAGTTGAACACGATGGCTATGGTTTCGGAGAGCCTCGTCATCCAACGTGGTGACAAGTTGGTGGCACTTGTTCATCCTGACAAGGACGAGATGATGTCGTTCAGCGAAGACGAATTGCAGCATATTATGGAACAAAACCGCCAGGAGCTGAACAATCAGTTGCCAGTCTATAGCCGCATCTCTGCTATCGAACTCCATGAAGAGGAATTTGCCAAAACACCTAAAAAAAGTATTAAACGCTACTTGTATCAGAACACCTAATCGCGTATGGAACAAATACCAAGCTTTAACGCTCTCATTCAGAAGAGTGTCATAGACAACTGGGACCGCGATGCGCTGACCGATTTCAAGGGACAGACGCTACAGTTCCATGATGTTGCCAGGAAAATTGAAAAATTGCACATCCTTTTTGAAAACAGCGGTATTCAGAAGGGCGACAAGATTGCAATGTGTGGCCGTAATTCATCACAATGGGCAGTAGCTTTCATTGCTACTCTGACCTATGGTGCGATTGCCGTTCCCATCCTGCACGAGTTCAACGCAGAACAGATTCACAACATCGTGAATCATTCTGAAGCCCGCCTGCTGTTCGTAGGTGATCATGTGGCTACGATTATCGACCCTCAGGCGATGCCCACACTGGAAGGTATCATCAACAATCCCGATTATTCGTTGATGATCAGTCGTACCGACAAGCTGACCTATGCCCGCGAACATCTGAACGAACTCTATGGCAAGAAGTTCCCCAAGTACTTCCGTAAGGAGCATGTGGAATATTACAAAGAGCAGAGTCCTGATGAGCTGGCTGTCATCAACTACACCAGCGGTACTACAGGCTTCTCAAAAGGTGTGATGCTCCCCTATCGTGCACTGTGGTCGAACTACGATTTCGCATGTCATGTTCTCGGCAAGCAGATCAAGTGTGGCGATCGGGTGATCTCCATGTTGCCCATGGCCCATATGTATGGTATGGCCTTTGAGTTTATCTTTGAATTCCTTCATGGCTGTCATGTGTATTACCTGAACCGTGTACCATCACCCGCCATTATCGCGCAAGCACTCGCAGAAATCAAACCGGTTATTGTGATTGCCGTTCCTCTGATCATCGAGAAGATCGTACGTAAGAAGGTGTTCCCGAAGATTCAGAACAACCGCATGCGTCTGTTGCTGCAGATGCCGGTCATTTCAAAGAAGGTTCGCGAGATGATCTGTCAGGAGGTGCTGAAAGCATTTGGCGGACAGATGTACGAGGTGATTATCGGTGGTGCCGCTCTGAATCAGGAGGTGGAACATTTCCTGAAGCGCATCGACTTCCCCTATACCGTAGGCTACGGTGCTACTGAGTGTGCACCGATTATCTGTTATAGCGACTGGAACACCTTTGCGCCTGGCTCATGCGGACGTGCAGCTCTCCATATGAAAGTGGAGATCGACTCTCCCGATCCTCGCCGCATCCCCGGTGAGATCCTCGCCAAAGGTCCCAATGTGATGCTTGGTTATTATAAGAATCCTGAGGCAACAGCTGAGACGATCGACGAGAACGGATGGTATCATACAGGTGATCTTGGCACGATGGATGAGGATGGAAATGTCTATATCAACGGACGTTCGAAGAATATGCTGCTGGGACCGAATGGTCAGAATATCTATCCCGAGGAAATAGAGGACAAACTGAATTCTATGACGATGGTGCTCGAGAGTATCGTTGTGCAGCGTGATACCAAACTAGTGGCACTCGTACACCCAGATATGGATGAAGCCAAGAACATGGGCTTCTCAGAGGAAGATCTGAAGAACATCATGGAACAGAACCGTAACGGACTGAACGAGATGATTCCTGCCTACGAGAAAATCACCGAGATAGAAATCCATGAAGAGGAGTTTGAGAAGACACCTAAGAAATCTATCAAACGATACCTCTATAAATAAACCCAATAAAAAAGCTCTCCAATCATCGGAGAGCTTTTTTATTGCTATTCGTACTCGAAGTAATACCAATAAGTACCACGATACTCTTCGCTAACCCTTGTCTTCTGTTCCATCGGATCTTGATACTGCCGCGTCAGTTCCTGATAATTGGCGTAGTCTTCTTCCATCACTGGTACACGAAAAACCACCACAGGATTAGACCGGCTGTGGGTATAGAGCGTCAAGGCCTCACGATAAAACTTAGGCAGATGCACATCGATCGTATAATAATGAGAGATCTCTTTTGCAAAAAGATCAAGTTGCTTATCGATCAGGAAGCTACACAGTATATAATCTGCAATCGCCTTGCTGTTCACAGAATCTCTTCGCAGCAGCATCGCAAGATAACGCTGAGGTTCCATCTCCACAGCAGGACGGGCGCCCATAAACTTATAGAGGCTGTCAGCAGGATAGAACAGCATTCGGGTCCTACCATTGGTAGGCAACACATCTAAACTGTTCCCGGTAATAGGATACTCAAAGAGATGCTCTCCCATCTCTTCACATCGTGCTAATGCATACATACGCAGCATCAGCAGATCAGCATCACTCTCGAGCGACTTCTTACCAACCTTCAATGCCTTTTGGTATTCGCCACGCATCAGATAGCCCTCTACCTTCATCCGATATTGGAACACGGCATTCGTATTGCCGATCCACGCCACACAGCTTATCATCAGGACCAGCACCAGCATATTCATCCACATCGGACAGGAAAAGAACGGGTATGGTATATTCTTTTTCAGGTCCTGATACTGGCGGGCCAGAAAGACGAGCACCACCCATACGATGAGAAAGAAAATTACTAACCAGATGGAGCTGCTGAGTTTCACCTCGTGATCGATTGACTGACTGACACCAGTAAGCATGGCCAGCACCAACATTGACGGCAGATAAGTCAACGCATGGAAACGCTTGTTCAGCTTGGTAACACCATTAACAATAGACTGCAGAATCATCAGCACTGCAGTAATGATAAGGGCACCCACGAATCGGTTGTAATGGGTTAAGCCGTCACTTAACACATGCTGGGTCATAGCCAGCGCATCAGCCTGGAAGAAATAAAGCCAGCCCCAGGAGAACAACACAAAAACAATAGCACACATCACGCGGATGATGATGGTGCTATCGTTTTTCTCAGAATAATGATTATTCATATTATACCTTCTTCAGTACAACGGCAGAACGCGCCGGGATATAGAGTTTCAACCACTCCTTATGATCATTTACATAGAGGGGATCATAGTTCGTCAGATGCGTCATTGTGTCATCTGCAAAGCCATTACCACCGAAATCCTTTGAGTCGGTGTTCAACACCACCTCGTATGAACCCGTAGGCACAAGGAATCCATAATCGGTGTAGCTGCGTGTCGGCGAGAAGTTGAACACAAAGACGAGATCACCTCTCATGAAACAGAGCACCTGATCGCCATCATCGTGCCAGATCTCAACGACAGGCTTATCCTGGAAGTTGCGTACACTCTTGATGGTCTTCAGCATCTCACGATCAAAGTCGCCTAACCAATGGTAGCAGAGATCCTTGTTGTCTACAAGATTCCACTGACGACGGGCATACTTATATGACCAGCCGTTACCCTCACGCGGGAAGTCGATCCACTCTGGATGACCGAACTCATTACCCATGAAGTTCAGATAACCACCATTGATGGCTGCTGCAGTTACCAGACGAATCATCTTGTGAAGCGCAATACCACGCTGTGCCATATCGTTGACATCTTTCTTTGCGAAGTGCCAGTACATATCTGCATCAATCAGTCGGAAGATAATTGTCTTGTCGCCCACGAGTGCCTGGTCGTGACTCTCGCAATACGAGATGGTCTTCTCGTCAGGACGACGGTTCTTAACCTCCCAGAAGATTGAGCATACGTTGATATCCTCATCACGTACTTCCTTAATGGTCTTGATCCAGTAGTCGGGGATGTTCATCGCCATACGGTAGTCGAAGCCGTAACCACCATCC
>JAEEGL012081327.1_pt1 | contig 23195 bp, 27 predicted proteins | sample 9134231 | NCBI WGS metagenome assembly JAEEGL01 (sample SAMN16246548, study PRJNA631951) | gut metagenome | biome: gut microbiome; feature: rumen; material: fiber-attached | host: Bos | place: Iran: Karaj | collected 2018-10
AATCCGCAAAAAGCAGTGCCTCATGCGAGGAAATAAGCCCTGCGTGGTTGCCTACCGGATCGATCTCTCTCAGATTATCAAGCATAGCATTGACGGCAAGCTGCCTGTCATCCACCGTAATTGTGTTCAATATCCCTCTCCTTGTTTTATCACTTTAAGTGCAACAAAAGTGCAACAATCCCCTTAATATCCCCCTTCGTAAGCAAACACGAGTCCCTCTCCGGCATTGTCCGTAGCATCATACCAGACAAGGTTGTCTCCTTCAAATTCCACTCTTCCTCTTCCCCTCTCATACACTGTCTCCTCGGAGATCTGTCCGTTACTGCCGTAGACCGCATCAATCCTCTCGCAGTCGGTATATTCGAGCTTACCTTCCTGCGCGGGTGCGGTGAAAGACCAGTAAGAAACCTTTGTTTCATCGGTCTTGACACATGCAAGAGCGTGAAAGATCCCGTCTTCGCTCTTCCATATATCAAGCATTGCTCCTGTGGTCTGATCGGTCCACGCTCCCGCAAAATCATCACGGTAGCTTTCCGTCACCTCCACGGTTTCAACCGGTTCCGACATATCCGCAGGATCCTTATCCCCGTCATTTTTATTCTTACATCCGGATATCATTGACGCAAACACCAAAACCGTCATGAACACAACCGGAATCAGTCTGTTTTTCATTCAATATCACCTCCGGGCTCACATGGTACGGTTATTCTCACTATCGTTCCGTTCCCGGTATTCACGATGGAAAGCTCTCCGCCACAGATAAGCGAGAGTCTGTCCCTGACATTCTGGATCCCTATACTCCTGTGTCTGGCCTGTTGAACGGTTTCCGATCCAAAGCCCGAACCATTATCCTCAACAGTGACCACTGCCTTATCTCCCTCCCTGAAAGTGCGGATCGTAACGATCCCTCCGCTCTTTTTGGATGCCACTCCGTGTCTTATGGCATTCTCCACCATGGGTTCCACCGAGAGGAGCGGGACCTTGAAGTCTTCAAATCCGATATCATAATTCACTGAAAACCTTCCTGAAGGATCTGCCTGTTCCAGGGCCACATATTCTTTTATGCACTCGATCTCCCTGGATATAGGAACGGGCTTTTCGTCCGTCAGTGACTCGAGATTGGCCCTCAGAAAAGTTGAAAAGTGCTGAAGTGCTTCCGCGGCTTTCCTGGGTTCTTCCAGGCAAAGCTGCTTGATCGCGAGGAGGGAATTGAAAATAAAATGCGGCCTTATCTGGCTTTGCATTATTCTTGCGCGCTGCTCAGTGATCGCAGCATCCTTCCTGGCAATGGTCTCTTCCTTTATCCTGACATCCCTGAGACAATCCGTTATACATCCCGAAAAAAACACAATACTTGATGTTAATGCCGCAAATAAAGGAAACGGGATGTCCTTGTAAAAAACATTCAAAAGTATCGCAAGCATCACAGAGACATAGGAATACACAACACAGAAAACACTCCCCTGTCTTAAGTGCCTGAAAAACTGTATCGAAAGAACGAAGAAATACGTCGCGGAGACCGCGGGAATAAGCTCCATCACGAAAGCAGGCGCAAGCCTTATGTACCTATTGTCGGTGTCAAAATAATAAAAAATGTCAAAAAACTGTGACAGTATCAGCAGAAATGCTCCCAAGGCACATATTCCGAGAGAAATATACACTCCGTAGCCTATCCTGTCACGAAGGGAAGATGATTCCTTATTGTCGGCGAGAGAACTGATAGCTCCCCTTATAAGCTCCCTTATGTAAAAAGCCATAAGTGCCGTCCATACAAGATCGGAAAGCCATGCAAGGAAGAAGCTTATACGTACTATGTAATATCCGGAGACGGTATCATCGCCCTCAAAAGTCCCGGCCAGTGCAGATATAAAACACCATGCACTGCAGGCGGAAAAGAGCGCAATAAGCCACTGCGCGCGTCCTTTATCATAGCCGCGCATCACCATGAGCATAGCTATACATATAAGCCCAAAAATACCTCCGCTTATCTCAAGGCTGACCTGAAGGCTCATCGGCCGAGTCCTCCTGCTTTTCGAATAAGAATCCCAGGCCGGCGTTATTCACATCGTCCACCCATATTACAGCACCGTCGTAATAGTATAATGCACCGGTTCCGTCCTCGTAACGCTGTGTATCCATTACCCCTTCCTCTCCCTCGGTATTGGATATCAGATACTGTGTATGTACGCCACCGGTGTAGGAAAGTCCCACTCCGTCGGATGCCGTTCCTGCCACAAATTCATAACTGTCTATATAGGACATATCTTCGGAAGGAATACCTATGGAACATATATAATCATCTCCGTTTCTGGTTATCGTAAGCACAGCCAGTGCATCTATGCTGTCGATATAGCTTCCTTCCCATGTCTCACCATCCGGAAGCGCAAATTCGGACATATCTATTTCCGACTTGCCCACCGTCTTCTTTTTCATCGTCACATAAACAAGCACTCCCGCAAGGATGATTCCCAGCACAACAAGCGCACAGAGTGCCGTTATAACTTTCTTTTTCATTTCAGTAAAACCTCCTGATCAGCAAAGGGCAGAATATATAAACTCTGACACCCACCGGCCCGATATCGGTGAGTGCGCACTCACGGCATCACTCGATAAGGCAGACTCCCTGTCTGAAACCGTTCCCGGACACTCCCTGATAATTTCTTTGATGATAATCACTCATTTCGGGATTGTTTCCGGTAAACAGATACCCGTTAACCTTAAAAAAACCTTCACAGGTGTCACTCTTTGAAAGAAACACCATACATTTATCAATCCCGCTTTTTTTGAGGATCGAATGTACCCTCGACATCATTTTGGTGGCTACACCTTTCCCTTGGTGATCGCTTTCAACGAAAACATACCTTATATCTCCGCAGCTTTCACCTTTTTCCGTGATGCCGACATAAAACTGGGTCAGTCCCATCAGTTTTCCGTCTTTATCGGCACCGGCTATGGTGAAATAACCTTCTTCCCCGCATTTTTCGATCACTTCCTCCGGGATTTTTCCCTTAAATGCATCCATATTGTTTCGGTTAAGGGTGTACATTACTACTCGCATTTTGTCTCCTTATCCGGTGTTATACGGCACCTGCCCTTTTATGCCGGTTCAGTTTACAGCCTTAAAAAATAATTGCCTGATATCTTCTTCAGAGCTTCTGACGTAATAGTTGTAGGTAAGCTTTATTGCCTCATCATCCGTGAACTTTTCATCGTGCCCATTTACAGCATGCTGTACAAGGTCGGCCAGAAACCTGATCTCCTCTTCCCTGTCGGTTTCCGTGAAGAAGAGATATCTCTTTTCATCATAGTGGATTATCACGCTGTCTTTGGGAAGCTCACCTTTTATGATCTCCTCCAGCTTATCTGTCCGTCCGGCCGCCTTAAAAACCACCACTCCTAGGTAATCATTACCCTTTTCTTCAAGATATGAAAGGAAATTCCTGTTGAAAAATCCCGACTTTTTGTCGTCGAAACGCCACGCATGTGCCAGGGAAAAATACATAAATACAAGACCCACCGCAAGCCCCAGCGCACCGGCGGAATAGTTTGTGGTAAGGTCCACTACCGTTCCGAGAATGACCGGTACCAGTACCGGTGTGATGCTGAAGAATCTCCTCTTTCCGCCTCTTGCAAGGTAGACTGCCATCGAAACGATGGAGAATATCAGATACAGGAATTCTAAGGCTATGAGTATATAGTAAACGAAGGTAGGCTTAAGTACGGCTTCATCGGTCATGCTGAAGATAAAGCCTGTGGCGCAGTTCACTATGAGCATAAGTGCCAGGATCCCTATGGGGATGAAAAAAAACCTGTATTTTCTCTTCAGATGATCCCTGCTTCCATAGAGCTTATAATCCACATAAAGCATCCACTGATATACGGTGAAAAGAAGTGCCAGCTCTGCCACAGTCTGAGCCGCTAAAGCGGCGGGAACTGCCCACGCGTATGACTGCCCTTCCATGGCTGCCCTCACGGCGTTACCGAAGGCTATCAGAACCACTCCGAGACACATGCTGCCAAAGATCCCGGTGGCCGGATCCTTCTTATCTCCTTCCCTCGATATGACAACAAGGCCTACCAGCAGCAAAACTGCCATGACATCGGAATATATCGTTACCATCGACTGAGGTGCAATACTCATCCTTCCACCTCCTTATAATAGTTCTCGTTCATTTCCTGAATATGGAAGAACACTAAAAGGATCGCTATGATAAAGGGTGTTGACGATACATCCCTCAATACGTTTCGCAGCAGTATCCTGCAACCTATCGCAAGCAGGAAAATAATGAATGTCCTCTTGTCCTTCTTGAAAATCTGAACAAGCATGATCCCGACATAAATAACCACTGCAACATAGATCAGGTCATACCACACGGCGTACACGTAGCTGCCTGATACTTTGTCAAAATAGAAAAGATAACCACCAAAAAGATTCCCCAGTATCATGATGATCGTGAGCACGCATGGCCATACGGCGATCTTTACAAATTTTACAGTATGCTTCTTGTCTTCCCTTAACCGGTAATCCCAGAAGAGCACCATCATAAACATGATGACCTCAAATGCGATCGAAAAGACCGTATCTCCAGCAGTTATAAGTGCTCCTTTGGACGAAAGCGGACTCTCCAGGAAAAAGTAATTCAATCCGTCGGTCAATGCAGCCACGATATCGGCTATGATCATACAGAAGTATATCCTGTCGCTGACAAACCCTCTTTTTCTATACAGTGAAGTAAAGACTATCATCCCTGTCAGAAGAAATATAGTAGTTATATCCAGAATGATCGTTCCGGTACTGGTCTCTGATAACCACATGATCATTTACCTGCCTTTCTGATCTTTTCGGGGAAGAGCTTTGAAATGAGCTTTTCGGTTGCCTCATTATGAGGTCTTAGAATAACTCCCGCATCTTCCGGATAGTTATCGCAAAAAGCACGTATCGAAAAAATCATAAGCTTAAGCAGATCCGACTGTGCCTCCGGGCCGGAGGAAAACAGCAGATCAACCATTAATAACCCTTCACTTTCGACATGCGTCAAAAGAAAACCGCTTATGCGCGAATCCGTGATAATGCAGCTTGATACTTCGCCATCGAAATCATCCTTTGAGATATTCATAGGATCATCGATGAGCCCCATTCTCTTTTGGAGTATGCAGTTGCCTATACCCCTCTTAAACTGGCGCTCCGATACATCATCAAGACTCATGATATAATCAGGAGTGCTTCTCTTTGCAAAAGGAAGCTCTGACAGTTCCCCGGCAGAAACAATTACATCCGCAGGATCCGCATCATAACTGCTTCTCATCTCCCGTTCCCAAAGTTCATTCTCTTTATCCCGGGTTTTAACCGTTTTTTTGACCGCGGTTTTATCTTTTTCGTCTTTGCCGGGTTTATCCGCGGAAGCAGCAGCTTCGGACTTGCTGTCTCCTTTATGCTGTGCTTCCTTTTCTTTTTCCTCATGTCTTCTGTGCCATGCGGCCTTCCAGCATATGTTTGACTGCATCGGAACATTTTTTACTTCCCTGATCCACTCAAGCATCTGATCGTCGGGATCTTCCTCGATGTCTATCGACTTCAGGTCATAATCTTTGGATGAGATCTCTTTTCTCACATAAACGCTTTTTCCCAGGATATCGGTTTTGATCCCGATATTTGCCAGCGCTTTTTCTATATTTCCCTGCACGCAGAAAGCAGTCACGCAGGGATACTTTGCCTCTCCGCCGTCCGCTATGGCCTCAAGCAGAACTCCCTGAAGCGCAGCAATGGCATACTCCCGGTTTTCTCCCTGGGAGGAACCAATAAAATCTATATGTAATCCGCTCTCCCTGAGGGAGCACAGTATTATAGCCTGCGCCTCCGATTCCCCGTCGTAGACAAGTCCGCTGAGATTCTGCGAGAATCTCCCAAGTTCGTTCTTCGTCAGCCTTACGGAAAATTTCGTAAAGAGAGCACTGACCTCTTCCCACTGCATGAGAAAGAGCTCTTCGAGGGAAGCAAACCTGAGGCCTTTTAGATTTCTCTGCAAAATCTTTTTTATGGCCTCGTTCTCGATGATATCCTTCATCTGGATCGACAATATCGGATACCCCGGCTCTGTCTTATATCCGTTCTTTTTAAAGAAATCCGTCACATCGGGAAGGACATCGGTATAATCTGCCTCGATAAGGCGTACTCCCCTCGAGGCACAGATCGTCTCCGCCGCATGCAAAAGACCGGTGCCGCAGCCCTCGCCTCTCTCGTCTTCGTCCACAAAAACAGAAAGGATACCGGCCACGCCCTCATTCAGATATAGCGTGATGGCATTCTCGGACTCATCCGTTATTCTTAAATATTTATCTTCATCTATGGTAATGAAAAACTGCATTCAATACTGCCCTTTCAGAAAAAAGCGTATAATACGGCTCATTTTAGCTTACTATTACTTAGGATATCACAACTCGGAACATTTTACCAACAAAATCACTCCTGTTTTTTAATTGACAAATCTCCGACAAAATCTTATATTTTCTATTAGTAAAGGAGTAAAAAATGAAACTGTTTCAGATTGACAGTCCGCTGATGAGATTCTTAAGCAAAATGGCGGACCTTATTATTATAAACCTGTTCACACTGGCGCTGTGCGTACCCGTCATAACTGCGGGTGCGGCATTTACCGCCATGCACTACTGTGCTCTCAAGATAGCCCGCGACCAGGAAGTGAGCATAGTACGGCAGTATTTCCATTCCTTCAAGGATAATTTCAGACAGGCCACCATAATATGGCTGATCTTCCTTGCGCTGGCCGGGGTGGTCATATTTGACTACTTCCTGATGGGTGCCAATCCCACAAAGATCTCCGCATTTGTCTTTGGCGGGCTTCTGGCAGTCTCTATCGTAGTCCTTTTTGTGGGCTGCGCAGTATACCCCATCCTCGCCAGATTTTCCAACACCGTTCCGGGGACGATCAAGTCGGCCTTTGCTTACTCTTTCAGGTATTTTCCCCGCACACTTGCGGTTATGGTCGCAAAAGCCACGCCCGTGCTGTTTATCATATTTCTTACAAATTTTGCCATCTATATCTTCCCTGTAATAGTATGCTTCTGCTTTTCGGCTCCCGCACTTCTGGCTGCGGTTCTCAACAACAAGCCTTTCAAGAAGGCGGAGGACGCCTATCTTGCCGAGCATCCCCAGGAAGACCCTTCGGCTGAAGACGAGCATATTTTCAGCGATACGCCCGTTATTGAAGAAAAATAGTCTTTTTCCGGTTTAGATATAGCTTCTTATCATAAAAACAGTTGTATAAAGGTCAAAAACCGATAGACATCAAAAGAATTTTAGGATATATTTTTGTATAGGAACAGATTACATTCTGCACAGAAAGGTTAAGGCGTTACCATGAACAGATTACTTGACCAGCATGAGATAGACACACTCGTAGAAGCATTACATTCACTAAAGAATTACGGCGATGAAGCCAGCATTTCAACGGATCTTTTGAGGGCGCAGGTGGTCCTTACGCAGAGCCAGATAGACCATCTTATCGAATCTCTCAAGACTGCCAAGGACAGCAGCGAGCTGCGTCCCGATGTAAACGTTGCTCTCTCTCAGCCCGAGATCGATTCCCTTATTGATGCTCTCAACACCATCAAGGAATATGACGATCTTTCGGGGCTCACTCATGAGATTGACAGCAATCAAGCTATCCTTTCGCAGAAAGAGATCGACGTTATCATCGATAAGCTTCTTTCCATGAAAAAAGACTGACCGCGTTTTTTGCATAAACGCAGATCAGCCTCCTATACGCTTCGGGCCGGAGCAAGGACACAGTATTTTCCTTCTTCGTCTTCGAAGCGTTTTATTTTATATCCGAATACGTCTTCTATCGCATCCGCGGTCTCAATGCTCCACGGGGCTGCCTTTGAGACGATCTTCCGCTCATTCATCACGATTATCTCATCCGATATCTCCAAGGCGCTTTCTATATCATGAAGCACCAGCACCACAGTCTTTCCCTCGTCTCTGAGGCCGGAATATATTCCCAGTATCTTTCTCCTGCTCGGAGCATCGAGATATGTGGTCGGCTCGTCCGCCACTATACATTCGCAATCCTGAGCTATCTGAAGGGCTATAAATGCCCTCTGTCTCACTCCCCCCGAAAGGATATCCGCGCCCTTTTCCGCGTACTCTTCAATTTCTGCTCTCCTCATCGCGTTTTGAACCACTTCTCTGTCATGATCCGTCATCCTGCGGTAGAAGCCAAGATACGGAAATCTCCCGTGGGATACAAGAGTTTTGACACTGAGTGTGGGAATGGTCTGCCTTACCTGTGGGAGGAAAGACAGCAGTCTGGCGCGCTTTCCGGGGCTGAGCGCCAGGCAATCTGTTCCGTCAAGCAGAATTCTTCCCTCCGTCACTTTACTGAGGCCGTTAAGTGCCTGGATAAGAGTAGTCTTTCCACATCCGTTAGGTCCGATGATCGTAGTCAGCTTCCCCTTTTTAAAGGTGGCATTTATATTTTCAAGAAGCAGTGTTCCCCCGCAGGAGAGACTTACATTTCTGTAATCAAGCATTTATCCTGCGTCCCCCTTTCCGCCTAAGCAGCAGATACAAAAAGAAGGGGCCGCCCACAAAGGCCATGATTATTCCCGTGGGAAGCTCATAAGGTGCGAACAGCACTCTGCTGAGCAGATCGCAGAGCATGACAAAGCTCCCTCCGAGAAGTGCGCTGCATGGGATAAGTATCCTTGCATCATTCCCAAAAAGCTTCCTTCCGATGTGGGGTACGATCAGCCCTGCAAAGCTCAAAAGACCGGCATAGCTGACCACGCATCCTGCCAATACGCTCGATATTACGAGTAACAGGAATCTTACCGCTCCCACTCTGAGGCCCAGTGATCTTGCCACATCCTCCCCCAGTCCAAGCATATTTAAAGCCCTTGCCATAAAAAGCGCCGCTATAAATGCAACGACTATACCCGCCTCCGGCAGACGGGTAGATTTAAAGCTGACTCCCGCCAGCGATCCCATCAGGAAGGAATTGATATTTATGGCTATGTCGGTGTTTAATGTCTTAAGCAGATTGATCCCTGCCGAAAGAAAGCTTGATACCGTTACGCCCGCCAGGATTATCGTCATTCTTGATGTGTCGGCAAAATAAGCCAGCGCAAAAATAAGAAGTGTGGCGATAAGTGCGCCTGCGAAGGCAAAGACAGGCTGAAGCCATATCTTCGCCGGAAAGATCACCATAGAAAGCATCACAAAAAAACCTGCTCCCGATCCCACACCGATGGTGTTGGGGCTTGCAAGCGCATTATTCATCACTCCCTGAAGTATCACACCGGCAACAGAGAGCCCGATCCCTGCAAAAATGCCCGCTGTCACTCTGGGGAGCCTGACACTCCGTATAACGATCGAGGCTGTTGATGTCTTGTCGCTTCCGGATAGTGCCTTCATGATATCGGAAAGAGAGATCGGAACACTTCCGAAGGCAAGCCCTGCAGCAAACACGACCACGAGGATCGCAATAAGCAATATGATCAGGTAAACCCTTTTGTCACCCTTCCGGGTAGATGATGTCGATGAGCTGTTCATATGCCTCTCCCCATCTTGCATTAGGTTTTGAATTGTAGAGCGATTTGTCTATCTCATAATAATTCCCGCTTTGTACCGCGCTCAGTGACGCCCATGCGGGGTTGCTCTTAAGGAGCTCTTCCACGTTGGCGAGTGCTGCCTCGGTGTCATCACCCTGGGTGGTGACAAATATATACTCCGGGTCGGCAGCGATAATCGCTTCCAGGCTGAGATCCTCAAGGAGGGATCCGTCCGAATCGGCTATATTGATGCATCCTATATCAGCCAGTATCTCTCCGCCTACAGTTCCCTCACTTCCCTTTGCTTTTACAGAGCTTGCGGCAGCCCTTATAAAAAGCACTGTCGGGTGGGAATCTCCCACTTTCTTTTTTGCCTCCTCTATCTGCTTTGAAACCTCGGTTCCGTACTTCTCATAATTTTCCGTTTTGCCTGTTATCCGGGTGCAGATATCCAGCATTGCCAGATAGTCATCAAAGCTTTGCACTTCAAAATAAGCAACGGTGATCCCCGTGGATTCCAGAGTATCGAGCAGCTCTTTCTGCGCATCATTACCCGCGCTTGCTATCACAAAGTCGGGTTCCGAGGCTATCAGCTGCTCCAGATCGGGGTCTAAAAAGCTTCCGACGTTAACAGTATCCTCCGGCAGATCAAGGTCAAAGGATGTCCATGTATCCTTAACGGTGGCAACCGCCTCCCCGCCGGCAAGATACCACACATCGCAGAAGCTTCCAAGGAGCACTGCAACTCTCTTGGGATCGCTTACCGTCACTTCTCTTCCCAGGGCATCTGTAAAAGTAACCTCCGTGGGTGCCTGTTCCTGCTGCGGCTCTTCCTGTCCTTCCTCCGGCAGTGCTTCATCTTCGTTAATTGTATCAGTGGTCAAAGCCTCCGCGCCATTTTCCGCCACTTCGCTGTCAGTCTCGGTCACAACGGTGTCCTTCTCTTCAGCGTCTTTTATGGGTGCAGAAGGCCCTGTGCACCCCACAACCCCTGTGGCAAGAGCCGCTGTTAATAATCCTGTTATGATTCTTTTTGTTATTCTTCTCATTTTTTCATAATTCCTTTTTAAGCTCATTATCAATTATCTCTTCGAGTTCTTCCTTCCTTAGAGGGCGCCCGCATTCAAGCGCCGCATCGGCAGCTTTCTTAAAAATGCGATGTCTTTTCCCGGCATCCGGAACCTGTGTTTTTACCTCTTCCCTGATGCTTTCGAGATGATCAAGGATCTCCTCGATATTATCCGGGATGATCTCCTCTATTTTTCTCCTGAGACTTACCGTCACCTGAGGGCTTGCTCCGGAGCTTGTAACGGATGCAACAAGCTTTCCCCTCCGGATCACCGAAGCGAAAATAAAATCACATTTATCCTTATCATCCACCACATTTACCGGTATATGCCGTTCCCTGCACAGCGCAAATAGCCGGGCATTCAGCTCTTCATCATCCGTGGCTGCTATCAGATAATCAGCGCCGTAAATATCATCCGGTGCAAACTCTTTTACAATTGCCCTGACATTATCATATTCTGTTATTTCCGGCAGGATCCGGGGAGCGATGACCGTTAGCTCCGCTCCGAAGGGAGCCAGCCTTGAGACCTTTTCAAGGGCCACCTTCCCTCCGCCTATGATCACGCCTTTCTTTCCCTCGAGCTCGAAATAAAACGGAAAATATGCCATTACAAAACCTCTAAAAATAATACTTTTCCGAATAGATCCTGAGGTCTTCCTTGCTCACTTCCCCATTCTCCACATGGAATGAGTTCAGCACCGGGTTTTCAGCTATCAGCGAGAGGATCATATAGCTCGCCCTGTGATCGTATGACAGCCTTATATCCTCCGCGGAAGGTCTCGACGGAGATTCCGGATGCGAATGCCAGTTTCCGAGGGGCTTGAGTCCGTTTGCCCTCATATCCTTTACCGCATCGAGCTGCTCCTTGGGATCCAGAGTGAAATGATCGTCCGAATGATCTGTACTTGTGAGGTAATAGACCTTTTTTACCAGCCTTCCTTCCTCATTTTCTTCCCCTGCTATAAGTCCGCAGGCTTCCTCGGGAAGGTGCTCCCTTGCATACTTTACGATTTCGTCGTAAAGATTGTATTCAAGTCTTATTATTCCCATTTTCTACCTCTTAAAGACCGGCACCGGGTCCGGCCCCCGGTTTGAATTCACACTCTGCCTGTTCATAATCTATGGGCTCGAGAATGGTCGGATCATCACCGCATACCGGGCAGTTGTGAGTATCCCTGGGGAGCTTTATCTTGTGAAACTCCATAGTAAGAGCATCATAAGTGAGCAGATAGCCCGTAAGAAGATCTCCCACTCCGATGATGTACTTAACCGCTTCCATTGCCTGCAGGCTTCCTATCACGCCGCCCATCGCACCGATAACTCCCGCCTGCTTACAGGTGGGCACAGCATCCTTCGGCGGGGGATTCTTGAATACGCAGCGGTAGCATGGTCCCTGCCCCGGAACGTAGGTCATGAGCTGACCCTTGAATCTGATGATCCCCGCGTGTGAAAAGGGCTTCTTTTCTATTACGCAGGCATCGTTTATAAGGAATTTGGCAGGGAAATTATCGGTTCCGTCGATGATAAAATCGTACTCTCTTATAAGCTCCCTGATATTGGTGGAATCGACAAACATCCTGTAGGTCTTAACTTCCACATCGGGGTTCATGGCGTTCATCGTCTCTTTGGCGGACTGAACCTTTGCCTTTCCCACGTCGGCGGTTCCGTGAATGATCTGGCGCTGAAGATTGGAAAGATCTACGGCATCCGCATCCACTATTCCTATGGTTCCCACACCTGCTGCCGCCAGATACATCGCTGCGGGTGCGCCGAGGCCACCGGCACCTATTATGAGCACCTTGGCATTAAGGAGCTTTTTCTGCCCCTTTGCGCCAACCTCTTTTAATATGATATGTCTCGAATATCTCTCGAGCTGTTCATCGGTAAGTGCCATCAGCATCCACCTCCCATGAAGTAGAGAAACTCCACATTATCCCCGTCCTTAAGTACGGTCGTCTGCTTCTTTTCGGCCTCTACGAACTCTTCATTGATCGAAACCGTTACATACTCCGGCATTTCCACATTTTCCGCTTCCAGCAGCTCGGGAAGCGTAAGTCCGTCCTTATATTCTTTCTTTTCTCCTGCAACTGTGATGGTCATTTTTTCATTCCTTTCCTGTGTCTGATTCTTTAGTCTCCTACTTTTTTTACAAAAAGGGTGTAGGTCCCGTCCTCGTTGTCCGTAAGCTTAAGTATCTGATGTCCCTCATCCTTGATGGAGCGGGGAACATTCTGCACGGGTTCTCCGTCATTCATCCTGATGGCGATGATCTGACCTTCATCAAGCTCGTCTATTGCCACTTTTGCCTTTACAAATGTAAGTGGGCACACCTTGTCGGTGATATCCACTTCCTCATCAAATGCTATTTCCGCCACTTTTTCATCCTCCTGATTATATTTCTGTGATCATCCTTCATATGCTTCCTGTATCGCCTTGCGGAACTTATCTTCTCCCACTCTCTGAATGGTCTTTCTGAACCTCTCACCGGGGTTTGCGTTCCTGTCAAAGAAATCTATCGCCGCATCCGCCACTCTGAAGAGTGTTTCCTTATCCTTAATGATCGGTACTATCTGCTCGCCCTTATAGATCTGGTTTCCGAAGAGGCCTCCGAAAGATACGATGTATCCGGGCTCATGATCCCATGCGTCCGTGGGACAGCTTTTTACGCAGCGTCCGCAGTTGTTACATTTGGATGCATCCAGCACCACTTTTCCGTCCACCAGTGAGAGTGCTCCCTCACGGCATGCCTTTATGCACACTCCGCAGGAAATACAGGCATCCGGTTTATACTCAATAACATATCCTCCCTTTACCCCCAGGTCGTTTTCCTCGCTTTTTAAGCAGTTGTTCATACAGCCCGTAACACCGAATTTGAATTTATGCGGAAGCTCCCTTCCGAAATATCTTTCGTCAAATTCCTTGGCAAGCCCGTATGAATCGATACAGCCGCTGGGACAGATCTCGGAGCCCTGACAGGCCGTGACGGTTCTTACTCTCGGCCCGCATACGCCGGGGCGAACGCCGCCCTCTGCCAGCTTTGCGCGCACTTCCTCTATGTCATTAAAATTAATGAAAGGTATCTCAACGCCCTGCCTCGATGTCATATGCACATAGCCGTGACCGTACTTTTCCGCCACCTCGGCAATGGTCTTTATATTCTCTGCCGTGAGATTACCCCCGACTACGGCAAGCCTTAAGGAGAAGAATCCTTTCTGCTTCTGCCTCATGAAGCCGCCCTTTTTAAGTGATGAGTAATCGATCTGTTCTGCCATTTTTCATCCTCCTGATGCATTTATCTTAAATAGCTTCTACTGCGAAGCCCGGTCTAACTTTGCAAGCGCCTTGTCAAAATCTTCCTTGAGATCCTCTATATCTTCGATCCCCACGCTTATACGTATCAGATCGTCAAACACACCTGCGTCCTCTTTCTGCTTCTGCGTTGAATGAAGGCTGATGGTGGATGCGGGGTGGAGCACCAGAGTTTTGGTATCGCCTATATTCGACAATCTGTACGCAAGCTCCAGTTCATTTAAAAGGCTGAAGGCTCTTTCTTTGGTTCCCACCCGTATAGTAACTATGGCTCCGTAGCCGTTCTTTAATTCCTTTTCTCCTATATCATGCCATCGGCTTGATCTGAGCCCCGGATAATTGACCGTTATATCAGGATACTTTTTCTGAAGGTATTCGGCCAGTTCCAGGGCGTTGGTACATTGGCGCTCCATACGCAGTCCCAAAGTCTCGAGCCCTATCTGATTGAGGAAAGCCGTCTGCGGCGCCATACAGGCACCTGCATTTCTGTAGAGCCCCGCGCGGAGCCTTGACAGATAGGCAAAAGGTCCGAACTTAACATAATCCTTCAGCATGGGATACCTATTTGCATCCCATTTGAATTTACCGCCGTCCGTAAGCGCTCCGCCAATGGCATTGCTGCTTCCGTTTATATACTTTGACGTTGAATTAATAACTATGTCCGCTCCGTGCTCAAGCACTCTTATGAGATATGCGGTTGCAACCGTATTGTCGATAAAAAGCGGAAGCCCGTGAGCATGAGCAATCTCCGAAAGCCTGTCCACATCCGTCACATCAAGACAGGGATTTCCGATAGTCTCGGCAAAGATCAGCCTCGTGTTGTCATTTATGGCATTTTCTATCTGCTCCCAGTTGTTGTTTTCAACATAATTCGTCCTGATCCCGAAAGCTTCAAGATCCCTGAACAGATCTATGGTACCGCCGTACAGGCTTGCGCTTGATACTATCTCGTCACCGCTCTTAAGAATGTTTGTCAATGCGCTGAAGATGGCGGCCATTCCCGATGCTGTGGCAACAGTTCCGATCCCGCCCTCAAGCTTTGTTATCCTGCTTTCAAAATTGGTTATGGTCGGATTTGCCACTCTGGTATAACAGAAGCCGGGCGCCTTGTTTGAAAAGATCCCGGCCAGATCCTCGGCGCTCTGCTGATAAAATGCGCTGGTCTGGTATATGGGGCTCAAGGTCGATCCGAACTTTTCTTTTTTATCTACTCCGGCATGGAGAAGTGCAGTATTAAAATTCATTTTCCCTTTTCCTTATAATGCTTGATCACATCTGCTATAGATAGTATAGCCAATACCTATTACTTAGAAAAATACCTAAAACAAAGAGCCGGCAATAGGTTTTATCTATTACCGGCTTATAATGGTTATACGCTTGTCCTATAATATGCTCTTACAGCGTATTCTTATACACTTCAGCGTCCTTCATGATAAGCTTGAGGTTGGCTCTGTCGGAGAGCACCGAAAGCTTATTCAAAGGGTCACCTTCAACGATAAGAAGATCCGCAAACGAACCCTCTTCCAGCACCCCTATCTTTCCTTCGGGATATGGATTCTGATAAGTTGTGAGTTTTATCAGGTCGTTGGCTGCTCCCGTAGCCGAAAAGAGGCCTCTCTGACTTCCGAATCTCTTCTCGTATACCGCAAGATCCCTTATCTGCGCATTGGGATTGGAATCGGCGATAAACTCCACATAATCCGTTCCAAATACCAGGTTGAGATCATATTTGATGATCAGCTCGGTCTGAAGGTCCTCGTTATCAAGGATCTCCTGAGCGCCCGGCTTTCTCTTTTTGGGCGCATGTCCCAGGCTTCTCTCGTATTTCTCATCGGCTTTGGGCTGAGGGCACACGCACAGGAAAATGTCCTTATCCTTAACGATCTTAGCCAGTTCTTCATCCAGCATCTGACCGTGTTCAAAGCTTCTTATACCGGCTCTTGCAGCTCTGTGCATGGACTCTTTTGTATAAAGATGTGCCATTACATAGGTGCCGTAGTCGGAAGCCGCCTCCACGGCAGCACGCATCTCCTGCTCGGTGTACTGAATGGTCTGAATGGGATCATACTTGGATGACATTCCTCCGCCTGCCATGATCTTTATCTGGGATGCTCCCAAAAAGAGCTGTTCCCTTGCTGCCCGAAGCACCTCGTCATAACCGTCGGCGATCACAGTGCCGCCTGCTCTAAGTTCAGGAGAGGTATACTGTCCGTCGCCAAGCCTTACGTGAGCACGGCTTTCTCTTTTATCACCGTGTCCGCAGGTCTGTGATATATAACCATGCGAAGGGAACACTCTGGGGCCTTTGATCCTTCCTTCATCGATACCGGCCTTTATACCGTAAACGATACCTCCGGCATCTCTGACAGTAGTAAAGCCGTTAAGAAGCATCCTTTCGGCATGGGCCACTCCGTGCACTACGGTCTCATCCCATCTCTGGTCCTTCTGCTGTCCCCCCAGGTGGACATGACTGTCCACCAGACCGGGAACCACCACTCTTCCGCCGGCGTCGATAATTTCGTCGAAATTTTCTTCGCTTACCGGGTTCTGAGTAATCTCGCTCACCAGATTTCCTTCGATCACTATCTGTGAATGCTCTTTGTATTCAAAATTCCTGCCGTCGAAAAGCCTGGCATTTTTAATCAGTTTTTTCATTTAGGATTTCCCTCGTTTATGCAAGCATTATTCGTATTATTGCCTTTTAACCTTTGTATCACTCAAATGCTTCATAGGGAACCAGATCTTCGCCTATGTATTTTTCTGAAATTGCTGCTACTGTGCCATCTTTGATAAGCTCGGTAAGCACGGTGTTGAAATCCTCGATGAGCTGTTCTTCACCCTTGGCTGCTATGAAGTATGCATAAGCCTGACCGCGGCCATAATCAAGTGTTGCATAGTTGAGATCAAATCCGAATTCCTTCTGATATGCTCCGAAATACATTGCTTTTGCTGTGGAGAAAAGCTCATATTTGCCATCCTGAACGTTCTGAAGAATAACCGGAACGGTCTCCTCTGTATAGTTGATCTCTATCGGATTATCGGGATGTGCCTCATTGTATTTCTCGGCCTCTGTAGTATGCATATTTCCGGGCTCAAGTGTATATACCCACTGGGTCACTTCATCAAGTGTATAGGAATCCTTTTCAAAATCAATCGTGGATGATAGAAGGATCTCCTCCGATTTTACCTTGGGTACGGAATAGAGATATTTAGCCTGCCTTTCTTCGGTAAGTGCTATATTGTTGGCACCCATCTGATAGTATCCTGCGTCGAGACCGGTGAAAATTGAAGAGAACTCAACAACATCAAACACTAATTCATACTGAGGCAGTCTGCTGAATACCTCCTCTACGATCTCGATGTCGTATCCAACCAGATTGTCATTTTCGTCCACAAATGTCCAGGGCTTGGTATGACCGCCTGTTGCCACGTGGATCTCTCTTACTTCTACCGGCTCAGCCTCTGCAACTGTCTCTTCAACCGTTTCCTCGGCCTTTACTTCTTCCTCTTTTGTTTCGGCTGCAACCTCTTTTTCAGCAGCGGGTTCCTGCGCAGGCTTGGTGTCCTTCTGTGCGCATCCTGCAAGTGCTCCTGCCGATGCAAGCACTCCTGCAAGTAAAAATGTTAAAACTCTCTTTTTCATAATGTTACTCCTCTCTTTTTATGTAAAAACTTATATGTTTTTTACTATTGTTTTTCGATTCTGTCCTGTTTTGTCTTTAAATTATTTTTTCAATTCTCTGTACTTATCCCAAGCTTCCTTGAGATATGATTCGTCAAGCCACTCGTCCAGATCAAAATCTTTTTCGATGATCTTCTTCTCCAGAAGGAAATCCTTTTGGCTCCTCAGCGCACTGACCAGTTCTTCGTCAAAGGACGGCTTAAGCTTTTTGTACCATGTCTTTTCCCTTGTGGCTTTTTGCTGTTCGGATGTGGCTCCGTACTGGCCCGCAGCGCACAGGTCTTCGTAGCTGTCGTGATCAGCTTCCGCTTTGTCTGCCATGAGCAGCAGTTGCAGTAGATACTCGACCACTATATCCCTGTTTTCTTCAGCAAATTTCTCATCCACTGTGATCACCGTTGGGTAGATGTTATTGACCTGCGGAAGATCCGTATTCGCTATGTCGATAAGCACTTTTCCGAGGCCCTTGTCCACGATCTGTCTTATAAGTGACCTGTGTGAGAAAAACGCGTCTATCTTCCCCTCCTTAAGAAGCCTTATCTCCTCAACATGATGCTGTACAAAGTTTTCCTTTGTGGCTCCCTCAGTGTTTCCCAAAAGCTTCCCATGGGCATCAACCGGACAGCTGTTAGCCTTTTTATCACATTTTGTATCTACAAAGTTTACTTCCGACGGATCGATACCGTATGCCTTCAGCACCGTATCGTATCCGCGAAGCACCATCGCCCTCATAGGATCGATCACGCTTCCGCCGAAATCGGGAACAGAAAGTGTTTTTCCTTTCAGATCCTCCGGTGACTTAATATCCGAATCCGGAGCTACTATGATAGCGTGGGACTGGATTATACCGTTCATTCCTATCACCCTGGTGGGCGTTCCTTTGGAATGACTCCAGATGGGCGGAACATTTCCACCGTCCCTGAATGCCAGCGGAGCCTCCTGTGTCAGGTGCTTTACATGCTCCTCAAGCGGAAGCGTCTGCAGCATGACTATCTTTGCTCCAAGGCTTTCGAATGCCTTATCGATAACTCCGGTCTCGAAAAGAAGCTCCGTGTTCCCGCCTAATGGGCATCTTGTCATTATCACTTCACGACTGCTCATCCCGGCACCTCCCCTACTTTGTAAACATCAAACAGATCTTTGACTTCATCCGAGATCTCCTGGCCTATTCCCGGTATCTCGGGTACATCGAGGTATCCGTCCTTTGCCTCATATTTGTATTTTCCATATTTGAAGTTGTATTTGTTTATCGTATGTACGTGATGCTCGTGGGAATGGAAGTTGTGTATGACCGCTCCGAGCTGTATCGATGCTGCCTGATTTATGGGGCCTCCGCAGGTGTGGCTCGATATTCCCACACCGAAGCTCTCTGCCAGGTCTGCGACTTTTTTAAACTCCGTAATACCTCCCGTATTGCTTACATCCGGCATCCATATCCTTACCGATGCATTTTTGAGGAAGGGAAGAAGTCCCGACCTTGTAGGAGCTCTCTCTCCTGTTGCGATCGCGAAGGATGTCTTTTCCTCCACATATTTCATCTGATCTATATGCTCGGGGCTGATGGGCTCTTCAAAGAATGAGATATTGCATCCCTTTGCCGCCTCAGCGATCCGTACCGCATCTTCCGGCCCTGTAAGAGCATTATTCTCGATGATGATCTCTCCGTCGGGGCCAAGTCCTTCCTGGATTGCTCTCATCCTCTCTCCGATAAGCTTTATGAAATCGGGAGAAAAGGCTCTGTATCTGTCTATGGGATTGATATTTCCCTTGTCGTCATGCTTGATAAAGCTTGCCTTGACTATCCTGTATCCGTCGCTTCTTGCCCTCTTTGCAACTTCTCCGAATTCTTCTGCGGTAAAGGGCGGCTTGTCCGTATCGGGATATCCGAATTCTATATGGCTCAGATATACAGGAACTTTATCTCTTACCTTGCCTCCCAGGAGCTTATACACCGGCACGCCCAGTGCTTTTCCTTTTATATCCCAGAGCGCTATATCGATGGCACTTAAAGCCGATACCGTAACGGGGCCTCCGAGAGTCTCCCAGCCGTTATGAAGTCTGTGCCAGATCTTTTCGGTATTGAAAGGATCTTCACCTATTATCACCTTAGAGAGTTCCTTGAGGTATTCCGCCACCGCCGGAACCCCCAGCCCGTATACGATCGGCTCTCCCAGTCCGTATATCCCTTCGTCGGTATAAACCTTGAGGAATACCATATGATGCTTTCCGACAAAGAAAGGTCCGTTATTATCAATAAGAATTTCTGTTCCGATAATCTTCATATTACATACTCGCTTCCGTCTAATTGTTTTACTTTGATGAGGAACTGTTTAAGTCTTTCATCTTTGGGATTCTCAAACACTTCCTTGGCTGTTCCGTTTGCAACTATCTTTCCGTTTTCCAGAAATACCACTCTGTCAGCCACACCTTTTACAAAATCCATCTCATGTGTCACCAGAAGTATGGTGTTTCCTTCCTGTGCGATCTTTTTTATGATCATCAGCACCTCACCGACAAGCTCGGGGTCCAGCGCCGAAGTTGGCTCATCCATCAGAAGAAGCTGCGGATCCATTGCAAGAGCTCTTGCTATTGCCACTCTCTGCTGTTGACCGCCCGAAAGGTGTCTCGGAAAGTGCGTTAACCTGTCAAGCATACCCACCTTACCCAGCTCGCGATAGGCTATCTGCTCTGCCTCTTCACGGCTTGTCTTTTTTACTGTCTTTAAGCCTTCAGTGACATTCTTTAGCACGTTTTTGTTCTTCAACAGATTAAACTGCTGGAACACCATCTCGGTGTGCTGTCTGAGTTCTCTTTTCGATCTTGATTTTTTTGTGGTCAGATCGTATTTTTTTCCTTCAAATGAAACCGTACCACTCTCGGGATTCTCAAGTCTGTTAAGACATCTTAACAGTGTGGATTTACCGGTTCCCGAAGGACCTATCAGTGCAACTACCTCTCCCCTGTCGATATCAAGATCCACATTGTCCAGCACAACATTATCTCTGAACTTTTTTGAAAGATTACGTATCTCTATATATGCCATGCCACTTTACCTCAATTCCAAACTACGGTTTAATTTCTCGAGCTGAGCCGGCTTCATCGCGGGAGCCTCCTCCGGCACCCTGATCTTTTTCTCGATCAGCTTTATGATCCGCTCAAGAAGTATTGTCAGTATCCAGTAGATTATTCCCAGCGATACATATACCTCAAAGTATCTGTAGTTTCTTCCGGCAAGTATCTTTCCCTCTGCTGCCATCTCGACCACTCCGCAGGAGAAGGCAAGCGATGTTCCCTTGATAAGTGAGATGACTGCGTTTCCCAGGGGAAGAAGTGCAACCTCTGCAGCCTGTGGAAATTTGATCCTCCAGAAAACCTGCCACTCACTCATTCCCATCGAACGTCCTGCCTCTAGCTGCCCTTTATCTACCGAGAGGATCGCTGACCTTATGATCTCGGAATCAAATGCTGAACTGTTTAACCCAAGGGCAATCACTGCAAATACTATTCCGGGGATCTTGGTGATATTCCAGTCTGTCCCGTTGTAGTAATTGATATATCTTAACAGGATCGGGATACCGAAGTATGAAGTATACAGCTGAACGATTATGGGTGTTCCTCGCATCATTGAAACAAAGAATACCGCCAGTTGTGAAAGCACCGGAATCTTTGATATCCTTATCACAGCGAGAAGAGCTCCAAGGGCAAGCCCTATAAGTAATGCGAATGCTACCATCTCGAGTGTTACCGGCAAAGCTTTAAGGATATCCGGTATCTGTGTAAATACAAGTTTTATGTCAAACAGATCAGGCATCTTTGAGATCCTCCTTTGAAGCAGCTTTTCTGTCTGCGTTGTTTGTCTTGATGTTTTATCTGAATGAAAGGTTAACACACCTGCTTGATATGCGCTAATACTGTATAGCTATGGTTTGTTATAAGTTTTGCTTATAACAAAAAAGGGTATAAAAAAACGGCACCAGCTTTTACGCTGATGTCGCTTTAAGAGCTGACTCAAAATTACATTTTTACTGCGAGCGGATATTGTCCGCTCGTTTTTTATTTCTCTTCAAATTCGAATGTACTGAGAAACTTTCGGGCTCTTTCGGTCCTGGGGGAATCGAAGAATTGCTTAAGATCCGAATCTTCGACTATATGCCCGCCGTCGAGGAAAATGACTCTGTCGGCCACAGCCCTCGCAAATGCCATCTCGTGGGTCACGATAAGCATGGTACGCTTCTGTTTTGCAAGATCGAGCATTACATCGAGGACTTCCCTTACCATCTCGGGGTCGAGAGCCGCAGTAACCTCGTCAAACAGCAGTACTTCAGGGTGCATGATAAGTGCCCTCACGATAGCGACACGCTGTTTCTGTCCGCCGGAAAGCTGTCTCGGGAAGCTGTTCACCTTTGCCGAAAGGCCGACCCTTTCAAGGAGTTTTAACGCTTCCTCTTTTACTTCATCCTTCTTTCTTTTCTGGACTTTCACAGGGGCAAGGCACACATTTTCAAGTATCGTCTTGTGAGGGAAAAGATCGTAACTCTGGAAGACCATTCCAATCCTTTCCCTGATCTTCGTAATGTTTTTACCGGCCGGATTTACGGGCTCTTCATCTATATAGATATGACCTTCACTGATCTCCTCAAGACCGTTCAGGCAGCGCAGAAAAGTACTCTTTCCGCATCCGGAAGGTCCGACGATAACAATGATCTCACCCTCATGCACTGTGAGACTTACATCTTCAAGCACGGTAAGATCGTCAAACTTTTTGTGTATATGCTCAATCTTTAAAACTTCTTTTTCCATCCCCATAGCTGTAATTAACTCCATCTTTTTTCAAGATATTTCGACAGACGGCTTATCGGCCAGCATGCCAGGAAATAAAGCAGAAACACGGTCGCAAATACGCCGAACGCCGCATGCGGAGAAGACTTTCTGTTGGCCTCGATTATCTGCTGGCCCACCTTCAAAACCTCAACTATTCCAATCATCATAACAAGGCTTGTCGTTTTTATCATTCTCGTGATCAGGTTTATCGAAAGAGGAATCAGACGTCTGATTATCTGCGGTATTATGACATAAAAATATGTGTTGAATTTACTCATTCCCAGAGCATAACTGCTCTCGTACTGTATCACAGGTATGCTGATCAGACATCCTCTCACCAGATCACCCATCTCCGCGGTTCCCCAGAATGAGAAAACTATGATCGCGCTTGCCTCCGCCGGAAGATTCAGTCCCATAGCCTTTGAAAAACCGAAAAACACTATAAAAAGAAGAACCATCTGCGGCATGATGCGGACAATCTCAAGATACACTCTCGAAATCGCCGTGATCACAGGGTTTTTCAGCGACATAAGCGTTCCGAGGATTATTCCGAGAACTATGCTTATTCCGACCGAGATCAGGCTTATCCTGAGCGCTACCCAGAGTCCCTGAAGAAGCCTTATAAAATTTGTCCCTTTAAGTAATACTTCAAATCCCATAATCTTATCCGAATATCCTGAATCTTGCTTTTTTCTCGATGAAAGAACCCGCTATCGACACCGGAAGAAGCATTATCACGTAAAA